>OHAJ01000057.1_pt1 | contig 62510 bp, 48 predicted proteins | sample 1577101 | NCBI WGS metagenome assembly OHAJ01 (sample SAMEA3541531, study PRJEB24748) | human gut metagenome | biome: human gut; feature: human-associated habitat; material: faeces | place: China | collected 2012
TATCTCTGAAATTACATACTTGCGAAACTTAAATAACATTATTAAATCCGAGGTCTTATATACTTAAACACAACTAATAAACGTTAATATTATGAAACAATTTATTTTAACTATACACTTAATTGGTATCTTACTAATTGGGATTGTGACGTTAAATTCATGTTCTGACAACCATCTGACCACCGAGCCTGAGATTATAGTTCCATTGGATCCTAACTCTGACTTCATATCTCTTGACGAGGCTCTTCAGAACGCCGAGAATCATTTTACAGAAATATTTACAAATACAAGATCTTCTAAAAGTGTGAAAAGCGTGGAGATAAAAGGTCATCTGACAAGAAGCGTGAAAAATCCCGACTTATATGGCTACTACCTCGTCAATTACGGGGAAGACAACGGTTTTGCGCTTTTGTCTGCTGACCGCAGAAGACGTCCGGTAATCGCAATCTCCAACAATGGAGCAATGCATTTCTCTGACACACTCTACAACATAGGTCTGAGATGGTATCTCAAGGACGCACTTGAGAGAATTGACAGTTTAGCAATGACTGAAGGCTTCGAGGTCGGAGGCAAACCTGGATTAGATTCTACCTATTATGCCGAGTTGGAACCTTGGATCAATCAATCTGGAAAGAAAGTGCATAGCGAGCCTCTTCTCAAATCACTGACAAAATTTCATCAGGGATCGCCTTACAATAAATACTGCTTTACGTCTTCGGGCGAACAGGCTGTGGTAGGATGCACAGCCCTTGCCGCAGGCACTGTAATGGGATACAACAAATGGCCGTTATCATATCGGGGATATACATTCAACTGGGGAGCCATGTACTCCAATTTCCGACATGACAACTGGAGCCGTCTCTTCGAAGTTATCGGAAGAGCAGAAAACTTGTATTCTAATTATGGAACAACATCTACAAGCGCTTCCCCCTCAAGAATTCCTCTAACCTTTACCAATATGGGTTATAAAGGATGCAACGGTGCAGCTTTTTCTTCTTCTATAGTGGATTCTGAACTTGAAGCGGGCCAACCGGTAATATGTTCAGGTTATCTAAAAGATAATCAAGGAGGCCACTCATGGGTCATAGACGGAGGATATACGACATGGACAAATCAAGTGGTAACCGAGAAGCCGGGGCTTTACTATGAATCCTATTATCACTGCGTCTGGGGATGGGGAGGTTCGTCTGACGGATATTTCCTTTATGAAAGCGGTAAACTCGGAGGTCGCCCAAAAGATGCGGATTTATATCCTTATATCTCAGAATGTAATGTTTTCGGTTCTCTATATATAAATTATGGTCAGAGACCAAACAAATGACAAATAAAATGCAAATGAAACAATAATCCTATAAAATTATTTCTTATGAAAACGTTCAAGACCATCGCAATCATGACGGCAGCCATAGCCCTGACCGCATGCAGTAATGATGAACCATCAAAATCTGATGAAAACCGTACTACTCCGTACAGACAACTCCAGCTGAACGAACGGACTCGCGGGGCAGTAGACGCCAACAACAATTTCGCGTTCGACCTTTTCAGACAAGTATCCGAAAAACAGGGCAATTTCATCGTATCGCCCTACGGTTTTTTCTCTGCACTATCCATGCTTGCCAACGGCGATAACGGTGACACCCGCGATGCCATACTTAAGGGATTGGGATACACCGATGGCACTGAAGGGCTCTCTGCTCTTAATGAATACTGCGGCATGATGAATCGCGAGCTTCCTGAACTTGACGGACGTGTCAATCTCTCATTAGCAAATTCTATCTGGACTGCAGCAGAACTCAATGAAAACTTCTCTAATGAATTGTCAGATACTTTCAATGCAGAATGGATTGCCCAGAACCCTGCCGGAGAATCCGGCATGCAGGCCATAAACAACTGGGTCTCGGATAATACCAAGGGTATGATAGCCCGGTTTTTAAAACAGCCTCAACATACCTCCCTTTCCGTAATAAATGCTATCTATTTCAACGGCAAGTGGACCAACAAATTCAGTAAATCCGAAACAAAATCCGGCTTATTCAAAAATATCGACGGCACGGAGGCTAAAGCCGATTTCATGAATCAGACAGCAGATTTCCTCGGGTACTTCTATGATAACATTGAAGCAGTGGAACTCACATATGGTTCAGGCAACTATTCGATGCTTCTTATCAAGCCTACTGAAGGAAAGACATTTGACGAAATGAGAAATTCCATCGATCAGGATTATCTGGACAATATGATGGCAAGTCCCGTTTATCTTACCTACAATCTTCAGGTAAGTGTGCCTAAATTCAAAATATATACAGATCTTGACTTAGCAGGCGCAATTGGAAAGATGGGATTCGAAGATATTTTTACTAGAGAATTCAATTCGATACTCAAAAATAATTCTCATCTCAATGTCTCATCGTTATTGCAGGCCGTGACAATAGATGTCAATGAGGAGGGTACCGAAGCGGCTTCCGCCACTCAGGCAGGAATGACCACAGCTCCCGCAATATTCCCTCACGCTCCTGTGGTTTTCAATTCTCCATTCATCTATATGATCAGAGAAAGGTCAACAAATACTGTCTTCTTTATCGGACAAGTAGTAAACTTCTGATAAATATTTCATTCCATAAAGTCATTCCGGCGGCCATCTTTGCCAAAACAAGCATGGCCGCCGGTCTCTATGACAATCGGTATCCCGCTTATCATAGGACACACATTATCGCTTGGTCTGCACTTAACAAGCTGCGTCCTGCTATCCCTTCAGCCCTGATGGCGTAATGTGTTTCCATTGTAATTGAAAGAACTATACCCATAGGGCGCATTAAGAGGGTATAATAATTTATGTGATATTTAATATTCCTTAATTAATCTGATTATTCATTAATCCCCATAACACCCGACTCTGATCTTACGTTGTTTTGCTGTATCTAAAAACTACATGCAATAATATTGACAATGAAAAAATTTCTGTTTACCCTGCTGGCACTCTTAATGTGTGTATCGGCCGCAAATGCATTCTTTGACAAATATACCATTGACAGAGAAAACCTCCCCGAAGAAGCCCGTCAGATGATTGACGAATTTTTCCCGAAAGCCAAGATCAGCATGATAAAGGTTGACCGGCATCTGCTGAAAAAAACCGACTATGATGTAAGCTTGACCAACGGCACTAAAATAGAATTCAGCAATAAAGGCAAGTGGACCTCCGTCAACTGCGGAAAACGCGAGATTCCCGAAGATCTCGTACCCAAAACAATCCGCAACTATATATCCAAGAACTTTAGCGGCATAAAGATTTCCGGTATTGCCAAACGCAACGCTGGATATGACATAACCCTATCTGACGGAAACGGACTAAGGTTCAATCTGCTCGGCCAATACAAGGGTCCACTCACCGAGAAAGACAAATAGCCTCTCTTCTCCATCCTTAGAAACATTCATTTTGCTATCATTTAGGTCACAAATAAACCTTTATGATTTCAAAATGTGCACATAATCCCTATTTTAACATTTATTAACTCAATAATACGCAATTTATAGAAAATTTATTCTATTTTTGCTTTCTCAAATCAAAATGAAAATCTCCGGCGAAACTGTCGGGAAGATTTTCAAAAACTTAAACCAAATATTTATGAAGCGAAATCTTACCGCATTATGTGCGGCTTTGCTTGTCGGCCTTCCCATAGCGAATGCCGCACGCGTCACTCCTGCCAAATGGCAGGAGACACGAAATGCCGATACGTTCCGCTGGGCTCCTAAATCAAAGGCAGTACAGTCTGACTGGCATAACCTTAAATTATCCGACAAATCTACGTCTAAAGCCGGGATTGTGACCGACTCCGACGTGAAGATGGATCCGACGGAGAGCTTCTACTATCTCGACATGCCCGATGGAAAGACATGGTTCGTATCTACGGAATTCGATAAAGAAGTTATCTCGCAGAGCGATTATTATGTCGAATATGACATAACAGGCGTGAAAGCGACAGTCTACAATGAGAAATATGAAGCTGTGGGAAAGATCGAAGCCGAGATTGATAAACCCGAGGGGTTCTCAAAATGTTCGGCTATACAATTCGGTCCATGCGTCACTAAGAAATTTTTCAATACCGACGACAGCTATGAGGTTATGCTTATGGCAAGTTTTAAACCGGAAGAAGGATACGGAGCGGTGCCCTTCACTTACGTATACTCGCTCAAAGGTGTCTCCACACCCGCACAGCACGTGACTACATTACCGGGATATTATGTCGTTGCGGTCAACAACGCAGCCGACGCCTGGAGCGAAGATTTCTTCATGGAATTTTTCACGGGCGAACAACTTACCGACACCGAACTTCTCCACACTTTCGACATATATACGAAGGCATCATACAGTTCGCCTACCGCCAGCAAATTGCAGTCGTTCACAGTGGATATGGTTTACGTAATGAGCGACGGAGAAAACGAGATGATGCCTGTGACTCTCAATTCTAACGGAAAGGATCTATATGTGACTGTGGCTAAATATGAGAAGACGTTCTTCGAGGATCCTTTCGACTTCACAAACGATAAGCTCTCGGAAGACAATCATTTTCTTATCGACCTCTATAAGAAAGGAGCATGGGACAACGAACTGAAACTCGTATCCAACACATCCATCCCGGTGCAGTCTCCGGAAGAGGGATTCACCATGCGGTCATACTGCCTCGGGGCTTTCGATGGCTACCGGGACATTACTTTTGATTTCACCGACGACGGCAATCCGGCATTCATAATCTCGGTTCTTGACACTGACATATATGAGAACTCACTGTCATATTTCGATGTAGTGGACACCACGGGCAGTGTCATCAAATCATTCGGTGCGTCCAATCAGGGATTCATACGTCTGAATTCCGTAAAGGGAGCCTCTGAACAATATTGTTTTCTTATGCCTGCAGGCAATGCCGAAGATGAACTGGAATTCGCTTTCTATAACTACCCCTCCATGGAAAAAGCAGCTTCCGTTCCCGTCAGCATAAATTATGAGAATTATATGCTGCCTCTTTCTTTGGCTCTTGACCGTGTGCCTGACGGTGAATCCTACAGTTATGCCGTGGCAAGCGTCAATGGCATTTCTGACGAAAACAACAATACCTCCCATCTCGTGGCATGGTTTGACAAAGAGGGTCAATTCACCCGTATGGACAGACTTAATGCAGGCAAGAACGTAAACCGCATAAATCCTTACATATCGGCCAACGGTCTTGATCCCTATCTGATGAATACGGATGACGCGCACGAGTATATGATTTTCGCACAGAGACTTAATAATACCGGAGAGACACAGGCCCACACCGAACTGATGATTGTCAATGACCGGGAGGAGGTCCTGTTTCAATATCCATTCGATACAAGAGACTCCGGTATAAACGTGGCCATCGTCAATGAAGCCACCAATCCTGCTATATGGGTGTCATACAATTCTTTTGAGGACGGTGCGAATCACAATGAATTCATAAAGCTCCCTCTCAATAAATTCGACGGCAGCGGCTCCGTGGAAGATCCATATCTGATACGCACCCGTGGAGATTTCGAACAGATCGGTTTCAATCTCAATGCAAATTACCGTCTCGCCAATGACATCGATTATCATGGAGCCGAATTCAAGCCGGTCAAGGGACTGTTCACCGGATCTGTGGATGGTGCAGGCCATACGGTCAGAAATTTCACTCTCAATGGCAACTCCATGTTCTCCACCGCCGGAAGCGCATCTAAACCTCTGGGAACTTTCTTCAAAGACATAACTTTGAGAAATATCACAGCCACCGATGCTCGGGCAATTCTCACGGAAAACGCCTATGCTGCTGAATTCGACAAGGTCAACATTATCAACGTCACCGTATCCGGCGGGAATACCGATAATTTCGGCAATATCGCCGGTAATGCGGCAGTCGGTTGTGTGATCAGCAACAGTGCCGTGAAAGCCGATATAGATCTGCCTCAAGCCGATGGTGTCGGAGGCATTGTAGCGACTCTCGGAAACGACTCCAAAATAACGGCTACCTCTTTCAACGGCTCAATATCCGCGTCTTCGACTGTCGGCGGTATCGCGGCTGACGGATTCGCAAGTGCCTCTATCAGCGATTGCCATGTAACGGCGGCCATACACGCAGGCCATACCGCAGGCGGTGTGATCGGGTCCTCTGCCCGTTCTGCGATAACTCGCTGCTTCGTGGAAGGAACGATTACAGCCGATACCCCCAGAATGATGTGGAGTGACTACGCCGGAACTTCAGTGGCATGCATCAATGTCGGCGGTATAGCCGGTATCCTGAATTCCGCACCCGTAGAGTATGATGACAATGGTAATCCTAAAGTTCCGGACCCCAACCTTCCTCCTGTTATTTCGAAATGTGTGGTAGGCCTTGAAGCCATCAACATACCTTCCGACAACGAGAAACTCATCGAGACGGCCCACCGCATCGTAGGCCGCAGCTCTGTCAACAATGATCCCGCTTATCTCGGTGAGGAATATGACGAGGATCTTGGCGATTGGGTCATCACATGGGGGGACCCCTCTCCGGCTGAAGACAAACTTGCCGACAATTATGTGATAGAGGGTCTCCAACCGCTTCACTCCGCAGTAGAGGCCGGGCACAATACCACCGAAGGCAAAACCGTGGCATATGACAATCTTGACCGCGATTTCTTCGGGACTCTCGGCTTCGGCTTCATGGGCTACTCGAAAGAAGAACCTTGGGTAATGCGTGGCAATAATCTTCCGGAACTCTATTTCGAGGGGACTGTAGGCCAGTATATGGAGTTTGTTCCCGGATCGGTATCGGCAATAATCGGCAACAATCCCGAGGTTCTGCTGATTCTGGAAGATATTGACTTCGAGTCTCTGGTATTCGAAAGCAGTGACGAGTCCGGATGCTATGCCAATCCAATAGAGATTGTCGATAACGGCGTGAAGGTCGAGATTGTCGTGACCGCAACCGGTGATTACACCATCACAGCCACCAACGGCAATATCAGCGCTCTTCTTCTGGTATCGGGCCTCAGCGGCATAGACGCTGTCGAGATAAACAGGATAATGAGCTATGACGGTTCCACACTTCGGGCCGACGGTTGCGCCCTCCTCCTTTACAACCTTCAGGGCATGCCTGTTGCGGAAGGACGGGATACCCTTGACGTTACTTCGCTCGAATCCGGTGTATATGTGGCTGTTGCCACGGATGCCGACGGCACACGCCGCACACTAAAGATAAACGTACGCTGATCATCGCGCTCTCTCAAGCACGATAGACAATAAATGACAGCCTCGTAATCCGGCACCGGATTACGAGGCTGTTTTTTTGATCATGACACGATCATATCCAGGCTTTCTGTCGTTCGCGCACGGCAAGCGACTCGCTCAGCATGCGTATGAATTCCTGCATTGACCGTTTGCGATAGCTCGCACGCAGAGTGTGCACGCAACCTGTCATCTCATTTTCCGGAATATCAAGCGGAACGGCGCAGATCCCTGTCTCATTGTGAATGGATGCCTCGGCAAGCACGGTGACAAGCCGGGTCTGTCGTATAAGTTTCAACAGGATATTGACCTCATTGAGTTCCGTGCGGATTCTGAACTTGTTATAAGGAGTGACAAGATTTTCGAAATAATTCCGTGCCTGCAGTCCGCGTGCCGGAAGAGCAAGATCATATTTTTCGAGTTCGGGCAGCGACACGCTTTTCCGTGCGGCAAGCGGATGCGACTCCGAGACAATAGCCGACAGACAGTTCTGAAACAGCATATGCGATTCGATGCCTTCGACAGGAACTGTCGGTTTGAACGCCAATACAAAATCCACATCGCGGACTCTCAGCATTTCCATCAGTTCTGCCATCGGCTTGTAATGGATATTAAGCTTGATACCCGGATAACGGTGCATGAACGTGACAATCGTCTCGGTCAGTATCGGGCTGAAGGAATATGTGACTCCTATGTCGAGCGTACCGCATTCCATCCGGTTCAGATCATCCATGCGGTCACGGCAAAGATCCGCGGCGCATATGGCGTCACGCGCATACGGAAGCAGCTCAAGCCCCGGCTCGGTGAGAGTCACACTGTGACTCGTACGGTTAAGCAGCTGCGACCCGAGCTCACATTCAAGCTGTTTCACCTGTTGAGACAGAGTGCTCTGAGTCACACACAGTAATCTGGCCGCTTCTGAGAAGTTAAGGGTTTCGGCCACTTTGACGAAATATCTTAGTTGTCGGAGTTCCATATGCAAATTTAATAAAAGTATTCGACTCAGCGGGTGGCTTGAAACGACATCTTCTTGAATATGAAGACCGGCACAGTACCTCCGAGTACAAGACTGAGCACAAGGGCCATGAACATGAGAGAATTCTGTGAGAAAAGCACGAAGTAGCGATCAAAGATCTCGGCCGAGCGGGCAAGCACACACATGGCGAGTCCTCCGAAGGCCTTATATGCGTAGATACCAGGTATCATGGGGAGCAAGGCAGGAAAGAGACATGTCTCGGCCGGCGTCTTCGACAAGGGGGTCATGAATACCGCAAGAGCACCTACCGTAAATGAGGCGACAAGCGTGGCCGGCACTATATGCAGCGGGTCGGAAACGGCCGACAGCAACATATATCTGACCGCATGGCCGCATGCGGCGATAAATGCGCAATAGGGATATGCGCGCAGGGGAGGCCGGCTGATCGAGGCGAAACCGATAGCGGCTATCGCTGCGAACAATGCATCCTGAAAAATCTGTAGTATCATTTAAATAAGTAAGTAAGCTTCCGGATATTGACTCAGAACATTCCGACACCCATGGCGAGCATCCCCAGGCATAGACCGATCGAAAGACAGCATGTAAGTATAGCCGCATCGGCAAATCTGCTGAAAGCGCTGAGATAATGGCGGTAAAGCATATCGCTGAAGGAATTGATCAGAGGAATGCCGGGCACAAGATAAAGAACACTTGTGGCGAGAGCGACATCAGACGTGCCGCCCAATCCGAACAACAGGCCGGTCGACCCGAGCACCGATGATACAAATGCGCAGGCAATGAAAACAACTCTGACATCGACATGTCGCGACAACAATGCGTTTTTAAGCATGTAACCCGCCAATGTGGCAGCAGCGACTATGGCCATGGCGACGGCATCGCCGCCGAACAATCTGCAGAACGAGGCATTTGCCGCAGCCACAAGCAACGGAACATATTTACCCTTCCTCCCGGTAGCTTCCACCGTTATCTTCCGGAAAATATCTATTGCCTCTTCAAGGGGTATGTGCCTGTCGGCTATGCGCCAGCTGAGTTCGCTGAGGCTCGTATTGAGACTGAAATCGATGGGAACGGCTTTTACGGCCACATTCAGAGTGATGCATTCCATATCCTCCCGATCCATTACCGACAATTGTATATGTCGGGGCATGACGGTCATCTCGGTACACACTCCGTAAGAGGCGGCGATACGCCCCACATTTTTCTCAATGCGTATGCAGGTGGCGCCGCAACCCATAAGCCACGCGGTGTATTCCACAAGAAAAGATCCGATGGCCAGTGAAGAGGGATTGCAGACTTCAGTCATCGTTCTCGCAGACATCTCCGAAATCGTCATAAGGTTTCTCTTCGCGAAGGGAATCGCCGGGGATAAAGAATTCATCTATAACCGGCCCCACACTAATGGTCCGGTTTTCGGTTTTCGATAATCTGCCGGCCGCACATACAAGACGCACCAGCATCGCTATTGCTGACAGGGAAGCGATTACACCCCAGATCACATGTGGTGTTGTCATTTTATTCTTTCTTTAGAAATCCGGTGCAAAATTAGATAATGCGCCTTGAACGCACCTCCTGTTTCCATGGAAAGAACCGATAGCGGCAATCACATTTTCAGCGATGAGGCAAGCCTGCGCGAGGCGCGTGCAAGTCGGTCGGCTGCCACAAGAGGATCCAATGGGTCGAGTGTTCTCTCTCCACCATCCATATTTTCATTTATATCGGCAATATGTCCGTATCCTTCGGAACAAAGCTGCCTGCGGTCATCGATCCGGCCTGCAAGCAACGCTACGGGCACACCTGCCCGCGCCGCACGTGAGAGAACACCTTTCGCCACTTTTCCCTGCGATGTCTGGGCATCGGCTTTTCCCTCTCCCGTTATCACCAGATCGGCGTTGTGCAGGTGAACGTCAAAACAAGCGGCATCCAGCACAATGTCAATGCCCCGTACTCCTTCAGCGCCTAAAAAGGCATAAAGGCCTCCGCCGGCACCGCCTGCCGCTCCGAGACCGGCCCCCCCGGCACCTATCTCCATCCTGACGGCGACATTATTCATGCCCTCCTCAAGCAGTATGAGCTCTTCCTCTGAGGCGCCTTTCTGCCGGGCATACATCATCACGGCTCCGCAACGCCCTGTAAAATCTATATCGGCGTCATAGAGAAACCGGAAGTCACATTCCTGGCGTATATGCCTGAGACCAGATCTGTCAAAAGACCTTATAAGACGCAGATCCGAGCCTGTCACAGGATTACGGCACAGGCCGGCATCGGTGAACACCTGCAATCCCAACGCCTGCATCGCACCAATTCCCGCATCGTTCGTGGCACTTCCCCCGAGCGTACATATTATTTCGGTCGCTCCGTATGCGGCTGCGGCCCGGATCATCTCCCCCATTCCGTAGCTTGTGGTATGCATTACCCGGCGTTCTTCTTCGGCAAGCCGCATTATTCCGGCCGACTCCGCAAGCTCTATCAGAGCTTTGGCACCTCCGTCGACAAAAAGTATTTTCCCTTCTACGGGGCGCATCAGCGCGTCATGGGTACTGACCGTCCGTGTCTGCCGGGAATCATAAGCTCGCACTGGACACCGGCACTGAATCCGGCAAGTCCGAGATAATGCTTCAGCACGGACATCGTGCCCTCTCCCCCGTCAGCCATCGGAAGCATGACTACTTCCGCATCAGGATCTGCGGCAAGTATTCCCCGCCCTACAGCCATACCGGCCTCCACCGATCCGAGGCAATCCTTGAATGAATCCAATGCCACTATTATCTTCATGCTGCAAATATAGTAAATTTTTAGAGTATGTTTACATCGGCATCCATTTTTAGCTGCGGGTTCAAAAATTTTGTCATTTTGTTGTATATCTGAGATATTTATTGTAATTTTGCAACATAATAATCAAACATCCTGTCAATATATTTTATTTAAGGTCAATAATAGTATCAACCCTGAAACATTATGAAAGCAACCGAAGTGATGGCGGATCTGCGCCGCCGTTTCCCCAACGAACCGGAGTATCTTCAGGCAGTGGAGGAAGTTGTAAGCAACATCGAGGAGGTATATAACCAATATCCTCAGTTCGAGACCGAAAACCTGATAGAGCGTCTCTGCATCCCCGACCGGATCTATTCTTTCCGCGTAAGCTGGGTGGATGACAAGGGAAAAGTCCATAACAACATGGGCTACAGAATCCAGCACAACAATGCCATCGGTCCCTACAAGGGGGGCATACGCTTTCACGCATCGGTCAACCAGTCGATACTGAAGTTCCTCGCTTTCGAACAGACTTTCAAGAACTCCCTCACCACTCTGGCCATGGGTGGCGCGAAAGGAGGCTCCGATTTCTCGCCGCGGGGCAGGAGCGATATGGAGATCATGCGCTTCTGTCAGGCGTTTATCGCCGAATTATGGCGCCAGATAGGCCCGGACACCGATGTTCCCGCAGGCGATATAGGAGTAGGAGGACGTGAGGTCGGCTATATGTATGGCTATTACAAAAAGATGGCCCGGGAATTCACGGGAACCTTCACCGGCAAAGGTCTTGACTTCGGCGGTTCTCTTATCCGCCCCGAGGCCACAGGCTATGGCAACTGCTATTTCCTGCTGAACATGCTTGAGACCCGCGGCATCGACATCAAAGGTAAAAAGGTTGCGGTTTCGGGCTCGGGCAACGTGGCCACTTACACGACACGCAAACTCACCGAACTCGGAGCAAAGGTAGTATCGATGAGCGACAGCGGCGGTTCGATAATAAAACCGGAAGGATTCACCGAAGAGCAGTTGGACTATATATTCGAGCTTAAGAACTATTATCGCGGACGCGTCAGCGAGGTAGCCGAGAAATATCACGATGTGCAATATCTGCCCGGCGAACGCCCCTGGAAGCATGTGAAATGCGATATCGCCATGCCGTCGGCGACTCAGAACGAACTTGACGGAGAAGACGCACAGGCTCTTCTCGACAACGGTGTGATCGCCGTAAGCGAAGGCGCGAACATGCCGTCAACTCCGGAAGCTATCAAGAAATTCCTCGCAGCCCGAATCCTTTATGCGCCGGGTAAGGCGGCCAACGCGGGAGGCGTCGCTGTGTCGGGTCTCGAAATGGCCCAGAACTCGCAGAAACTCTCATGGAGCGCCGAAGAAGTCGACCATAAACTGAAAGACATCATGGCCGACATCCACTCTCAATGCGTGAAATACGGCAAAGACGAAGATTCCGGTTTCGTCAATTACGTCAAAGGTGCCAACGTGGCCGGCTTCATCAAGGTAGCCCGCGCCATGACCGCCCAAGGCATCCTCTAATCAGTAACAATATGATTGATATCGGCTGGAGCAGACATATGTATAGTGTCTCTCCATGCCGATTTCGCATTTCCATCGGTAAATGTGATGTCATAGCCGAAGTCGGGAAGATATGGCACACTTGTAGTATAAACGTCCGGAGAGCCTTCAACCCGTTTCATGTCGCACGGCTCCAACACCGTCACTTCACCGCCCACCTCAAGAGGATCCCGGGTCGTGACGCTTATCTTCGGGACGGCATTCTCGGCCGTGTGTCCAGGCACCGTGAGGCGTATCTCATACCCACGCACATCAAGAGGCTCGTCCTTCTTGGTGTAGACGGCATAACCCTTGCCGGGCAAAGTCAGGATATTTCCGCTCAGAACGGTCGTATCCCCTCCGAATCTGTCGCGGTATTCATTGGAAGGAATTACCGGAGAAATTATCTTGAATGAGACTGGCGCATACGACATATTGACCATCGCCACAACGGAATGATCTCCGTTACGACGCTCGAAAACATAGACGGAATCATTGTCCGTGGCATGGTTCACCAGCTTTCCTTCCACCGTACGCAAAGCCGGTTCGCTGTGTCTCAGAGATATAAGTTCCTTGACAAGCGTAAGATAACCGGTATCGACCTTATCCCATTCCACAGCCTCGTTATCGGTCATGATTCCTACGCCTCCGGCCTTCGAATAATTGATTTCCTGCCCCATATAGACCATCGGAACCCCGGGAGCGAGCATGGTAACGACAGTAAATGCATTCAGATTGTCTCCGTATATGTAATCCTGCGTATTGGGAGAGACACTGTTTTCCATGCCCTGAAAGATATCGTGTGAGCCGATATAAGTCAGGAATGTCGCGCGGTTCGCCGGATAACCGAGATGAAAAAGAGCTTTGTCGAGATCTCCTTTACTTACAAGTTCCTTGTGGTTGCGGTGATCCTGATACAGGAATTCGGAATATGTCCATCCGTAACGCGAATCAAAGGGACCGCCCTCACCTCTCACCCAGTCATTGGCTATGCCTTCCTCGTTGCCTTCGGCAAGCCAGTATAGTTTATGATCCGGATCTACCTGCCCGATAATATCGGTCCAGAAATCACGGCCCGGAGCATGCGCGAAGTCACAACGATAGCCGTCGATACCGCACTCCTCTACCCAATATTTCATGCATTCCGCCATAGCCGAACGCAATTCTTTATTCGAGCTCTCCACGGAACGGACATCATCGAAATCCTGCCGTTCGGTATACCACTCCGGATGTTCCGTTACCCAGGGATTGTCGTAGGCCGTATGATTGCCCACCCAGTCGAACCAGATCTGCATCCCGTTTTTATGGATATCATCGACAAGAGCCTTCAGATCCTCAAGCGTACCGTAACGGCTGTCTACAGCCTTGTAATTCCTGATACAGTATGGCGATCCCTTGGCGTGTTCCACTCCCATCTCGTAAAACGGCAGAAGATGGATCACATCGATACCCAGTTCCTTGATACGGGGAAGATCCTTTCTCAGATCATTGAAAGTGCCGGCAGCGCCGGTATTGGTATAATTTCTCAGATATACGCTATAGACCACACGGTTCTCCGGAACGCGTATGTCGGGACGGTCAAATGTCCCCGCATAGGATAACGGCGCAAACAGTGCCGATAAAGTGATGATTGCCGTTTTTATCTTTTTCATTTCTTCACAAATTGACTTAAACATACACCTCTGTCATCGGAGGTTCTGAGTTTTCCGCAAAATTATTTAAAAAGGGCTTCTTCGGCAACCGGATCAAGACATGTGCAGGCACAATCTAAAAAACAAAACAGACTCCCGACTGATATGCAAAGACTTGCGCCCGCATCAATCTAAATACATATCAAAACGGACATTCTTTTTATATCGTATGTTATACCATAAATAAGCGGGATACGCCATTATACCGCATCCCGCTTATTTTAACTTTCCTGGAAAAATTCTCTACTTCACTGTTGAGTTTTTGCCGAGCTGAGTCACATGAATCGAAACCGTGCTGTCTCCACTGCGAATCACCACATCGCCTTTACGGCCTGTAAAGGCTTCGGCAGTTCCGGGTATAAGATGTTCGGCAGATATGGTGATCGGTGACTTTATCATCATCACGTCGTCATCATTCTTATTCTTGCCCTTTACAATCTCCTCACCCTTGTCCTTGAGTTTGGCGAAGAAGCCTTTCTCCCGTTTTTCATTTATCGTGACCAGAACCCAGGCAGGTTTTGACTCAACATACCAGTTCTCATTGCTGTTATCTTCATATCTGTGGTCTGAATTGCATGAGATCTCTATTTTCTGATCGCCCCCTTTCTCCTTAAATTTAAGGATCTTCTTGTTTGCGTCTATCAAGACATGACGACCGCTTTGAATTACCGTAACCTCGCGTCTGAGATCACCTGAAGTCACAAGCACTTTCTGTGTACGGCTCTCGGTCGACATGTTCTGCGGAACAATTATCTCAAATCCAGTGTTTCCCAGCTTGTTTGCCTTGAGAAATGACGAACCGTCCTCACATGAGACAGGTATGACCTCCCATGCATCCTGATTTGTATTGACCGTAACACTGAGTGATCTGGGCTCGAGATCGATATTGAATTCCGAATTGCTGACATTAAGTGACGGTACAGGAGCCTCGTGCTTCTGCGCATTTCCGGTATTGCCATACGGACTGCCTCCCGACCTGGAACCGCCTTTCTTTAGAGATGCTATAATATTCCGGCTCACTGAAATGGCTTGGTCACACTGTGCTTTCTTGGCTTTAGAGTCATAGAGCTTTTTGGCCGAGGAGAATTTGGAAATGGCCTGATTCTGTGCCGCTACGGTCATAGTCTTTTGCAAAGCAAGTCCCTGATTGTACAGTTTATCGCCCGATGACTGCGCGAACATGACCGAGGCAGACAATACGAAGACACATACCAATGTTATAAGTCTTGAAAATTTCATCTGTTATCTGATTTTATCAATGTCGTCACACTCTGCGATGCCGAGTGTGACCACCGAATATGTTATTTTTTAAGAAGATTCTTTATCTCTTCGGCACGCTTGCGTATGGCGCCCGCTTCCTCCACTACGAAAGGATCGGGATCCGCCGAAAGCACATTGGCTTTCTCATTCAGCTCTTCCATGGCCTGACGCAGCACTCCGTCGAGCTGCTTCTCTTTAGCCGACAGATCCACAGTCGGAATATTCCGCGCTTTAAGCAATGCGGAAGCGGATTTCGCACGCAGATAACATTCCTTGGCCTCCACAAGCTGGCGGTCAAACCCTTCGTCATGTCGCACGCCTATATTTGTGAGCGAATCAGCCAGACGGGCGTTATGCTTGACAACACTTGCGAGCGAGTCGGTATAATTTTTTTCCTCAAGAGCTATCCGGTTCTTCTCCACATTATCCTGATAGATGACAAAACCGACGGTACAGGCTATTATTATCACGAGCGCAAGGACAGAATAGATAATTACGAGACGTCGCTTGCGGGGATCAATGGCACGCTTCACATCGAGCGACTCAAGATCCACACGCATCTCGGCGGCTGTCTGATATCGTAGTTCCTGTCGTTTCTCAGTGGCCTTGGTAATGATGCGCTTCAGTTCCTTGTTCTGTATATCCTTTAGCGGGAGCTTCTCTTTCACCTGTTTGTCAAGCACATCGAAACGCGTTCCCTCAAACGGCACATTGCCGGTGATGCACTGGTAAAGCAACACTCCCATGGCATATATGTCTGTAGTCTGATTCTGATGTTTCAGATCACCAAGCGCAAGTTCTGGAGAAGCATACTCCGGTTTCCCCATGAACGCACCCGCCACGGTCAGAGCCCGGTCGTTGGTCGTGAGATTCTTCATCTGTTTGCATATGCCGAAATCGATTATCTTTATATGCTCGTCTTCTGTGATGAAGATATTCGACGGATCTATGTCACGATGTATATAGCCTGCGTCATGAAGGGCCATAAGTCCTGATAACGCTGCCTTTATAATAGTCTTGGCAAAGTGGTCGGGCTGCTTCTGAAAATCATTCATCAGTTTGCGTGCATACGGTATCTCTTTCCCTTCGGGATCCTCGCACTTACCCTGCATTATGTCTGAAAGTGAAACGCCATGTAAAAGTTCGCTGACCACATGATAATGCTTCACGATCTTGCCGTCACGGTCCTCGTCGGTCTCTATGAAGCCAAGCATCTCTATAAGGTTGTCGTTGCGCAGGCGTATTGATGCCTCACGACGAGCACGCTCTATGGCCTGTTCCGGCAGATCCATGAAGAGAAACTTGATGGCCACAGGACGTGTCACACCCGTCCGGGTGTTGACGCTCTTGCCCTTGTAGACCTTGCCCATTCCGCCCTCTCCGATAGGCGTGCTTGACGAATCCACTTCATAGTAGACTCCTGCCTCTTTTTCCTGCTTACCTTGAAGTCTTATAATTGCCATTGATTTAAATAACTCTTTATAATTAATTTATATCATTCCCCACTCCGGGTTGTGATTAGTGTCTGTTTTTCTTTCGGTTATTGACTGATCAGATGTTTAAGAAGACCCACATATCTGTCGATCTCCTGATTGGCCTCCCGTGTTGACAGACCCTTCGCATCCACCTGTATGATCTTTCCCCGGCTTTGTACGGACTTTATCTGGTTGCAGAGGTCCTGAAGTTCCTTGTTTTTCACAGGGTCTTCGATAGTCCTTCCGCCTTCCTCAATAAGTTTAAGTACTTTTTTATAGATCTCCGTTCTCCTCGCTTTTCTGGCCTTGACATCTTTCGGAGAAAGGTCCTTCGGATCGAAAGTCTTGAGTCCCTCCAGTTCACTGACAGCTTCTCCGAGTTGTCTGTTGACTTTGGAGCCTACGGTCTGCGCCAATGCGGGGCCTGATGTGCTTATGTCTTTGCCGTTTGTTTCTCGTGTGACATGTTTCGTCTGCTCATCACGACTCTTTTGCCCGGAACCGGAAAGTACCATCCCGCCCTCTCCCCTGTTCTCCTCCGGTGTTATACCGGATGCGTCACGGGTCGAGCGTGCATCGAGTATCTCGCTGTCAGCCCCCGACAATACCGAAGAAGAGGCATCGCCGCTCTTTCCGGGACGTGCGAGAAGAAATATGATAACAATAATACAGGCAAAAAGCGCCGTTGCAAGAATCCATATAATCGCACCGGTATGACGTTTTTTATTCTCGTCCGATTCTTTTTCCTCTATCTCCTCAAGAACATATTCCGATTCGGAATCATCCTGTCCGGGACTCATCGCATGGCCCGGACGTGCGACGGATGCCTCCGATTGTCGGGACGATGCAGGACTTCCGGCGGAAGCTGTTTTACGGTCATCCGTACGAAAACGGTCATTGACGGTCTGTTGCTGTCCCGGCAAGTCCACAAGAGCGAGAGTCAGATTGTCATGACCTCCGCCATTGTTCTTGCCAAGGGCATCGACACGGGCCGCTATATCCGGTACAAGAGTCGCCGGATCAGAGCGTTCGGCCAGAAGACTGACAAGTCTCGGTTCGGGCATCGTGCCCCATATGCCGTCACTCATAAGCGCGAAACGGTCTCCCGGTCTCCATGTCACCTCATCCACTTCAGGAGAGATATCGGTGCCTGCACCGATCGCTCGGGTTATCACATTGGAATACCTTGACGTACGCGCGTCTTCCTCTGTCATGGTTCCCCGTCTCACAAGCTCACCGACATAGGAATGGTCCGATGTGCGGAATATGACATTGTTTCCACGGAGATGATAACACCTGCTGTCCCCTACATGGACTATGTATGCGCGTGATTTTACGATAAGTACGCACACACAGGTAGTTCCCATGCCTTTAAGGGCCGGATCGTCCGAAACGGCGGCGAGTATCGCCTCGTTGGCGGAAACAACCGCATCCTCAAGCACCGAGGCCGGATTACCGTCGGCCGAAGCACCCGACACATAGTCTATTATGGCTTGCGTGGCTATAGAGGAAGCCGTCTTTCCGGCGGGTCCCCCTCCCATGCCGTCACAGACAGCCACAAGCATCCCGAGACGCGTCTCCGCCATACCGTAGCTGTCCTGATTTTCCTGACGTCCCCCGATCAATGACTCTACGGAGCCTCTGACACCGGAACTGTCTGATATTGTTTCCATCGGATAGGATTGTTCTCTGTTAGTTCTGTTTCACATAAATTTAATGACTCACCGGCCTCCGGTTCATTCGGCAATGTTCAGATCCTCCGGTGCATATGAAAACATCACGGAATCTCCGCCGTTTACATATATATACCGGATAGATGCGCCCGCATTGGCCACATTCCTTATCAGATTGCGGGGGAAAAGTCCGGTCTTCAGTTTGTCAAGGGTATCTTCGCGTTTCTTGTCCACATCCATGTCGGCAAGAGCTTTCTTGTCTATCTCACAGCGGAATGTCAGTACCTTGTCGACATAATAACAGTCGGTAAGGGTCGTGTTGTCGTTAAGTTTCTGCGGGAAAGACAACCCTGCTATGGCCTGTGTCAGCTGCTTGTCTATTTCTTTGGCGGGATCCTTCTTGCATGATACTGCCGACAGACACAATACTGTCAGAACGACAATACCGGCGATATATGGTCTTATACTCATGGCGGCTAACTTAAAGAATTGTGAATGAATCTGTGGCGACTTGCTTCCCATCCACATAGAATACGACTCCATATTCACCGGCCTCCCATATGCTGCCGTCATTGATTCCGAACACATCAAGCTCTATCTCGTCAAGGCCTTTGCCGACTTCCACTGTGGTCGAGGTTGTCATTTTTGAATCTCTGTCGGGGACAAGGATCTTGCCTTTCGGAGTCTTTATGCGTGTGGACAGACGGTATATTCCCTTTTTGTCGGCTTTGGCCTCGATTCTGGGCTGTATGAATTTAACATTTGATTTACGGATATTGTCGTTATATCCTGTGATCTCGTTGCCGACCTCATCGACATTTCTGAACGCTACCTTCGATATGAAAACCGAGGGGACCGACGAAGTGTTCTGTCGCACCGTCTTCTGGGGAACCACCTTATAGGCCGTATCGTTCTTCATCCAATACTGATGGACCGAGTCATTATATACCTTAGCCTTTTTATGACACTGGTCATAGTATTCTTTTGCATTATCGAAATTGCGCAGTATCCGGTCGAACATCTTCGTATATTCTGTGGCGGAAGATGCGTAGACCGGAAATGAGAATTCCACTTTCGTGCCTTTGACGCATGTCTTGAACTCGTTGTTGATATTCATATAGTTGGCCGCTCTGGTGGCGTTTTCCAATCGTCTTGATGTCTCTTCTTTGCTTGCGCCCTTCACATCCATATTGAGCGGAGCACGGTGCAGAGTGTATAGAATCCCGGTCGCTCCCCCTTCGAATGTAACCCAATAGAATGTCTTTCCTTTGTAGAAGTTGACGCTATTGTCCTTGTCATCTATTTTCGAGGCTATGCCCTTTGATTTCAGATAATCACTGAACGTCCTTTGCGCGGCTCTCTCGGATTCATTGAAAGCGAATGCCGGTGCCGACGCCAACAGTGCCGTCATTACGACAGCAAGCAATACTTTAAAATTTTTCATCTTGTTATTGTGTTTTTAATTATTCAGATTTATATCAGTAAGAGTCCCCGCTTTTAATTTTTTCCATATCATAGATTGATTTATTCTTCCCAAAAGATTTTTTGGATTCGATGGGGCCTGTATCTTTTGTTTTTTTAGAAGAAGGGTTGGGGGAAAGTTTCTTGTCCATGTAATGATGCGTTTCGGCCTTTTTCCCACGATATCCTGCGGCACTCCCGGTCGAAGCCGTCTTGACATCAGGTTTTCCCTCGACAGGTTTTCCAGCCGCGTCATATAATGAAGATCTCACATGTCGACTTCCTGCAGGATAATCGAAACCAATGATCTCTACTCCCCTCTCATCCACTTCCGGCACATTATCGGCATTGAGATATGTGACTCGGGTAAGACGCCCCAGCCTGTCATAAGAATATGATTCCCCATAGACACCGTTACGGGCGGTCTTTTTTCCCGACACATCAAGATAATAAACAGACGAAAGCTTCCCTGACGGATCATCGAATACAAGCTTGAGATCGATTACAGTCGAATCACCCTGCATACTCTCGACGCGTGCCTTGGCAAAATCCTGATCATAATCCACCTTGTAAAGCAGTTTGCCTTCCGCATCATAAATATTCTTATAGTCGAGTCTTCTCTCGGAATCATAATGAAATTCCGTATCGACAGGACGATAAAGGGCATATAATGAATCTGCCATGTTCACGACATTCCCTTTCGCATCCACAAGCGACATCCTCATGAGTTTTCCGCCTGAATATGTGAATCTGTACGCTGTGTCGCCATCGACAATGGAAGAGACGGAGGTTCCCGCGCCTTCCGGAATCGCCCGTATCTCAGTATAATCCGTATAGTTTCTTACGTAATCACGTGTATAGAGCCAATATCCTGCCCCTGCCGTCGCAAGAACAGTTATTGTCAAGACAATAGCTATCATCACTCCTTTCCGGCTTTTCTTTCCTCCAGTATGTGAGGTGGTGCCGATGTAGGTTTCATCGCTTGGGAGAACGCCGGTCCGTTTTGCGGTCAGCTGACGCACGCGCAGAAGTTCTGACTTCATCTCACGGCAGTCGTGAAATCTTGCATCGGGATTTTTGGAAGTCGCACGGTCCACAAGCGCCTGAATTTCATCGGATATATAAGGATATACGGCTTTCATGCGCCCGAGCGGCTTCTCAAGGATATACTTCTTTATCTCAAGAGGAGTGTGACTCGTTTTGTCATAAGGAGATCTTCCGGTGAGCATCTGATAGAAGAGCACTCCCAGTGAATATATATCGGAACGTATGTCCAGCGGACGATCGAGAGTCTGTTCGGGACTCATGTATTCAACCGTACCCACACCTTTGACACCTTCAGTTTCAGCCTCAGACATGATACGCGCTATACCGAAGTCAAGAACCTTGATATTACCGTCCTTGCCTACAAATATATTGCCGGGTTTGATGTCCCTGTGTACCATTCCGCGTCCATGGGCATAGGCGAACGCATCGAGAATCTGCGTCATCATCGGATATGCACGTGACTCGACGATCAGACCGTTCTTCTTATTTATAAAATCTTCAAGCGTTATGCCGTCCACATACTCCATGATGAGGAATATACCTTGATCGTTCTCAACGTAATTCAGAAATTTAACGATGTTCGGATGATCGAGAGAACTCAAAAGAATAGCTTCCTGGCGAAATCTGTCCCGCAAAGCCGGACTCGCGCAGAATCGCGGATGCAGCATCTTTATTGCGACGAACTGGTGGATGCTCTTGTTTCTGGCAAGAAACACCTGTCCCATTCCGCCTTCTCCGATCTTGCGGACAATTACATAATTCAGGATCTCTGTAGGCATAATGACCTTTCGATTTTGTGTTTATGTCGGACTGATCAATACATACTCGACAACGGGTCGCGGGGACGCATGTTGACAGTCTCGAATCCCGGAGGGAGCATTGTCGGATTACCGTATCTGTTGACACCCGGATCGCCCTTACGCGCAAGAAGCACAAGAAGGTAGATCGCAAAAAATGTTCCGGCCACCGGAATCAGTATCAGCAATACCTGTACCCAGCCCTTGTCCACATCATGCAGTCGGCGGACAGTTACCGCAAGCGAAGGCAGGAAAGAGGCCAGGCTGTAGATTCCCAGACACACAAGCACCTCCGGCTTCATGTCGAATACAAAGAAAAGAAGCATGCACGCGGTGGAAACCATCACATTGAAGAGATAGAACCACCAGAATTCGGCACGCGACGCACGTCCGGAGAACACCGCATATTTCCTGAAGCAGGCTTTAACGGCACCAAAGAGCGAATCGGATGTGTCAACGCCCGGACGTACTATTTTTTCCCGACGTTCCCCGATTGAACCGGAACGTTCATGCCGGCGCAGATCGCTCTGCGACACACGCTTCTCATATTCCCGTGCAGCGGAGACCTGACGGTCAAGAGCCACGGCCACCTCCCCCATGTCAAGACGGCAGCCCGGATCTCCGGCAAGAAGGATCTCGGGATTTTCCCCTTTCGGAATATTATAGCTCATTCCTTTGCGGAGCATTCTGCCGTCGATGAGGGTTCCGTTGCTGCTGCAATCCGTATACACATAAAATTCACCTCCCGTAAATTTCTTAAGCCTGATGTCGGCGTGATGTCGGCTCACCTTGTAATTGTCAGGACCGACGCATATGTCGCAGTTCTCGCGTCCTACGCTCACACTGACCACATCGCCGTTGACCGCCGTGTTGATCTGCGTTCCGCCCGGAAGTGTCCTTGCCAGCTGCCCGGCAAATTCGCGGCATGACTGGAAACGTCTCATCATATTCTTGTCGACGGCGTGATCGAGCACCTCCTGAAGTGAGGCGGGAAGACCTTTCACCTTGTCGGCGAGCCGCGGGAATCGTCCGCGGCTTATAGCCTCCTGCATCTCGAGTTCAGAGACTTTGCCGCCAAACGCGTGCGAGCCCGTAAGCATAAAATAAAGCACGCAGCCGAGAGCATATATGTCCGAACGATGATCGATCGACATACCTTCCGCCTGCTCGGGACTCATATATCCGTCCGTACCGATAACAGTACCGAATACCGTGCCGCCGCCTGATGTATTCTTGGAAAGATCCTTGGCAACCCCGAAATCCAGAAGACATATGTCGCCGTTATCGCGTATCATTATGTTGCCGGGCTTTATGTCGCGGTGAACGATACCATGCTCATGCACATACTGCATGGTATCAAGAAGCTTAAGCATATATTTCACCGCCTCACGCCATGCTATCGGTCCGCGCTGCGCCACATACTGCTCTACATTCAGCCCCTCGACAAGCTCCATCACTATGTAGAGGTTTCCGTCCATCTCGAAATGGTCGTAGACCTTTACCACATTGTCGTTGTCAAGTTTCTTAAGGAAATTGATCTCCCCCTCGATACGGCTGCGGTATTCGACATCCGACACAAAAGTCGGAAGTATCTCCTTGATGGCCACAGGTCTCAGGCCGTCGGCCGACGTCCCGCGAAGCACCTGTCCCATGCCGCCACTGCCGATGGGAATATCCTCTACCGTGTAATTACCTATCTGTCTCATCAGTTATGGATTTGTTCACCTCCGTTTTTTATTTTCTCGATATCATCAAGACTATTTCCGCCTGAAGTCTCGGAGTCTCCTTTATTATTTGCATTCTGGACATTATTCACCTGCTGTATGGCATTCCCGTTACCATTACCGTCCCCTTTCTTGAATACTGAACTGGAACCCGATTTAGACTTATTAGTGCGTTCGCCGCTTTTCCCCTTGGCTTTCACCGTCTCGGTCGTTGTAGTGGTGACTACCTTTGTCTCGGGACGCGAGGAAGTCGCCGGAGAGGTCTTTGTACGCACATCCTCGACAGCGGCTTTCTGCTTTGTCTGCGTGTCCGGTGTCTCTTTGCCGCTTCCCGCCGCTATGGCTATGATCACGGCCGCAATGACCACAACAGCCGCGATGCCGATCCAGAGATAGGTGTTGTTCTTCAGAATCGATGTCGCACCTTTTGCCGTCGCACCTTTACGCTTTCCGAACTGTACGAGCTGCACGGTGATATTGTCCGCTCCACCGTTGATATTGGCCGTGTCGACAAGCTTGTCGGCCCTACGCTGAAGTGAGAGTTCCTGATCGGATATGATGGACTCTATGACATTGTCATCGACCATACCGCTGAGGCCGTCGGAGCAAAGCATGATCACACTGCCAGGATCAGGAGATAGTGGTGCGGCGCACAGTTCCGGAGGTGTCATTCCTGGAAGACCGAGCGCGTTGAGTATCTCGTTCTTAAGAGGATGGTTCTCGGCTTCCGCCGCAGTAATCTGCCCGCTGTCGACAAGTTGCTGCACATATGACTGGTCGCGCGAAATCTGCCTTATCGAACCGTTGTCGATGTAATATATCCGGCTGTCTCCGATCCATCCGTAGTATACGAGCCCGTCCTTGATGATAACCATCACGCATGTCGCGCCCATACCTTCGAGTTCCGGATTCTGGGCGGCACGGTGAAGTATACCCTGGTTTGCCGCCAGACATGCCCGGGTTATGGCTTCCGTCGGCGTATCGAACTTGTTGTTGGAGAGTATGTCCGTTATGATGTCACATGCCAGCCGGCTCGCCACATCGCCGGCTGCCTGCCCTCCCATTCCGTCGCAGACGGCTATGACCCGTCCGTTCGGAGAGTCGAATGTCACCATACTGTCTTCATTCACCTCGCGGGTTCTGCCTACATCGGTCCGGTTGGCTATGATAAAGGATTCGTCCATGATTTGCTGTTTTCTTGTTTGGAGTCACGTAATTCTGAAACTGTTTGATTCAAACCGTTTTATAGCTTTTCTCAATAATGACGTCTCACGATATGCGGGGAATCGCGATAAAGATAAAGATTGTCTTCCCGGCACGGATTATATCGTAATTCTGCAGCTCGCCGTCATCAAGGAGCTCTTTGTTGACAAAAGTTCCGTTGCTCGACTGTTCGTCACGGAATTTGAATTTGTCATCGACGTTCCTGTAAAGTATAGACATATGGCGCCCGCTCATCTGGTCATCGTCAGGCACACATATGTCGCACGACTGGTCTCTGCCTATGAAATTGCGTCCTTCATATATATTGTATGAGCGGCCGTTCGGATCGCGGTTGTAAGTCACGAGGAAGCCTACGAGTTTTCGAGACGGCGCGGGCATTCCGGCTCTTGGCTGTCCGGCATGGCGTATGACAGTATGACCTCCTCCGGCAGGCTGAGGTTCGGCCTCGCGGGGCCTGAATCTGGTAGAACCGGCTGCATCGGCTACTCCTGGTCCCGGCATAACGGGGCCTTGTGCCGGAGGAACCGTACCGGCTATATGGGTATGCATTCCACCTGCTCCCGGGGCGCCTGCCGGTGCCCCTCCAAGATGTGTCGCAGGACCCGCGCCTGCCGGAGCGCTCACTCCTGCCGGACAGAGCGGACACTGGTCTCCATATATACTCGGGTCATAAATATGACCGTTAGGACATGTCTTCTTTGCCATAATGTAAGATGTTAGGTTCTGGTGGCCTTGGCTCCCGCAAGGGAGTCAAGGCCTTCATATCTTTATGTCAGGTATATCTTTATTTCAGGCATCGTATACTGTCGAATCATCGAAACCGTCGCCAGAACCATCGTATGACGCAAGATCGTCCGTAGGCTCGGTGTAGCCATAATCCACAGGCTCTTCATAGTACGGCATACCGTCATTATAGGCCATGCCGTCATATTTATCGGCTGTCTCGTCATAGAAATCATTCCGGATATCGCCCATATCGGCCGAATACTGCTCGCCACCCTTGTTATTGTAATCCTGATTGTTCTCGGCAAGATCGCCGCGATATGTTTCTCCGGTCTTCTCATCTTCGAAATCGTTGTGGATGTCGCTGATGTCATCGTTGTGCGCGTAGTGCACGTCATTGACATTCTGACCTTCCCAAAGCTTATCGAAATTGCCTTGTTCGTTTTTCGCGTATACCGCAAGATTATCCCCCTGACCCATCTGCCACGAGGAGTTGTCAAGATTGGTGATCTCGTGATCCTCGAAATGCCCGTTTCCATTGGCGTCATACGCCAGGACATCCCCGCGGCCATTGAGATCGGAGTCAACCACCACAAACGCTTTGCCGTCGACAGTCCCCGCGTCGTAAGTACTTATCACTTCGCCTTCCTCGTCAAGCAGAACCGCGCTTTCATTGATGTCCAAGTCCGGCTCATGGGTTACCGTCTCAGAAGATTCCTCCTGTGTCACTACATGGTGATGCACGACATGTACCTCTTCGGTATTCGCGGTCTCCTGTACCGCGGCTTCTTCTTCCGCTCCGGCGTTGGCTCCTGCGAGTATATCCTCCGAAGTCACTTCCTCGGTCTCCTGACCCTCGCCTGCATTCATGATTCTGCCGGCTCCGTAAGCGGCGGTACCCCCTACTCCGAGTACGGCTGCGCCGGCGGCAAGTCCGCGCTTGAGCGCTTTACTTTTGTTTACTGCTGAGTTTTCCATTTCATCCAACTGATAGTCATCGTAATTTGCCATAGCGTTTGATTTATTGCTCCGCCGATGTGTCACATCAGCAGATGTGTTTATAATTGGTTTCCTGATTAAAGTCCGGTTTCTGTACGTCCTCCCGCTTTATTTATACTTATCGTCGACGGCCTTGTCGAGCCTTGGGTCCGGCATCGGTTCGTGAACATCGCTCTTATCTTCGACTTTCTTTATTTCCTCCGGCTTGACCTTTTTATCGGAGACATCGTGCTTGCGGCGCGATGAATCTTTTTTCCTGTGGTCCGCGTCGGCCGGTTTCGCTACAGATGTCTCCTCCGGGATCTGAAGCTTCAGAGAGTCTGCGGGAACGATTGAATCAGTTTTTTCAGTTCGCGTTTCTTCTTGTGTCTCTTTCTGTCCGATTATGTCGGCGAAAACAATGAAAAGCGTGGCTACGGCCACTGCAGCTAAAAGAATGACCGCCAATGATATTTTCATCGTTCTGTAAGGATCCTTCACCTGATTCCAGTCAAGGTCGGCCACACGGGCGAAATTGATCTGGTCTCCTCTCTTTATCACTTTGCCGTCAGGCTTCTCGACCTTCTCTCCGTTGACAAAAGTCCCGTTGGAACTTGTGTCATATATCATCATTCTGCCAGTTGGCGAGACTGTGATGACTGCCTGCCTGCGGCTGACCATATCGGTTGAATCCTCAAGCCTTATGTCGCACTCGCGACCTCTGCCTATTGTTATTCTTTTCATATGCTGATGTTGGGAAGGCTGTCAGCCTTGTTCAGTTTATTGTCTTCTTGCTTGAATGATCTTCTTTCCGGGCATACGACCTGCCATAGAAAGTCCGCTCTTCAGCCTCTCCCACGGCATTGGGATAGACAGTGTCGTCGACAGTCATGAAACTGTCAGGCGCCGCGACATGTGGTGCAGGACGGTTCTCGACGCGCCTGACAGCCTCGAACCCCGGTTCCTGACCGAGGCCATATGCTTCGGCATCGAGAGGAATGAAGACGAAACGATAAGAAACGCCTATCTGTATTATCTCGTTTCCCTGAAGGGGTTCCCGGTCGTAACCGAGTCTGACACCGTTGACCGATGTCCCGAAAGCGGAATCATAGTCGGTCAGATTCATCGTCACATGCCTGCTGCCGCCAGTCGTGATGATCCTGACAAGCAAGACGGCATGATTTGGTGACACAGTGCGCTCGCTGAGATATACATCACAGTCCGGCTCACTGCCTATTGTGTTGCGTCCGACATAAACCGGAAAAATCTCTCCGCAACCGTCGCCTGACACGGAATAGAGCACTCCGGCCAGAGGACGCGGCTGAAGATCTATATGTACGGCACGAGACGGCGCACCGGCCTCTTCATTATTGACGTCATCCGGATCATGGCGCGGCTTCATTCCCTGTATGTAGGTGCGGTTGATGTCCTTACGCCCGGCAGACCTGCCGTAAAGTCCTGATGCGCCTTGCGAACCGGAGGACGGCCCGCTGACTGATGATGATATCTGAGTCTTGTTATCCATCATTGTTTAATTCTTTGTTATGCACTGTTCGGGTCACATCCTTACAATCACTTTCGTCATACCGAGCAGAAGCCTGTCTCCATTCTTGAGACTGACACCGGTGTTAGGTTCAAGTCTCACATTATTGACAAAGACCGGATTGGTCGCGTTCAGGCCGACGACACGGCATTTTGTGCCCGAAGTTCCCGGCGATACTTCCAAGCCGGCCTGCAGTCGGCTCATATACGGATCGGGAGCGATACGCAGTGACGCCCGGCTGTCGGAACTGTCGCGTCCGAGAGTATACACTCCCTGGGCAAGAGAGAAAGTCCGTCCTGTGGTCTCTACCACAAGCGATACGAGATTGCCACGGGATGCGACATGTGTCTTGCCGTCGGCCGAAGGCACACCGCCTGCTATGTGGGTATGCGGTGCGGATACAGCACGCGCCCTGATGCCGAGCAACTGGCCGAAAGAGGATGAAAACCCGCATTTGGGACACAGGAAGGGCTTTGACGCCATTGCTTCCAGACTCGGGGCATTCAGCGTGAAGCGGCTGTGACACTTCGGACATCCTATCTTTGCCGTCGCCATAACAGGATCTTATTTTACATATACCACGACCATGTCGTCCGGAAATTTTCCGTACATCTGGGGATGCTGCGCGCCCTCGGTATCGGCTATGACGTTCCGGTTGACATAATTGAACAGCTCGCGTGCGGTGACCTTTCTGTCGCTGTTGGCATCGGCCGCTCCCTTGAGGCCCTGTATCAGCCGGTTGAAGAAAAATGATTTCGACATCAGCGAACTCTCCCATGACAGCTCGTCGGCGCGGCTGCTGAAATAAAGCATCACATTGCTCTTGTCCGACTTATACCCACGGCTCCTGGGATCATTGTCATATTTTTTGCTGAATGATCCGGAATGGCAGCTGTTTATAAACATGATCTTGCGCCGCGCCTTAGCGTTGCGGAGTATCTCCTGTATCTCCGAACAGAATATGACATTCGACGTATCGTAACAGGAGATACCTCCGTCGAAACCGTGTCCGCTGTATGCGAAAATGATCTCGTCCGCTTCAGTAGATTTTGAGAAGTGGGACTTGAGCACACGCATGATATGGTCGCGTGTAGCGTTCTGGTCCTTGAGCATAAACACCTCGCTGTCGTTATAGTCGTTGAAAAAATGTGATATGGCACGGGCATCCCCTACCGAACTCGGCAACGGATTCTCGCCATTGTCATAATTATTTAGTCCGACTGCGACGACATATGTCTTCTGCGCCAATGAGCCGGTGGCACACAGCAATACAGCGGCTATGAGAATAAGACTAACTCTGAGTGTTCTTGTCATAATATTCTGTTTTACATTTAGGACAACATCTTTCGGCAAGTATGTTCTCGTATATTTTACCTCTGAAAGACACATAACATTCGGGACATACGTACTTCACGGCATAGTCATGGTCATTGTCCTTGCGTCGTTTCATAAGTTTTTTGTTGAAATTGTTGATGATCACAAGCAGCACGGCCATCAGCACAAACGCGATGCCGATACACAGCACAGATGACATGATTTTAGAATCAGAGTCATCACCGGAATTATTGGTAATTATCGTACTGACCGTACCCGCTGCCATCGTGATTATTACCGTACAGCTCCGCAATCCGTTGATCATGCCGGACTTTGATTCAAGCTCCATCTTGCGGGCCTCATATTGCTCGGATACGAGCCGGAGACTGGAGATGTCGACACGTTTTCTCGGTTTCGGTTTCGGCTGGCCGGTGCCTTGGGAAACGGCATTCTGTGACGTATTGCCTGTATTTATTTTGTCCGAAAGAAGCCTGCGGACATGGAATCTGGTGTCGGGTCCGAGCTGTATCATCGAATCAGGCTGCACATTATATGGCTGGTTTGCATAAAGGCGCACGAATGTCGAACCGTTATATATGTAGGTACCGTTGGTCGATGAATTGTCAATCAGGCGCAATTGTCCTCCGTCACCCACTTCGAGAATGGCATGGCGCCGACTGACCTTCGGATCATGGATGGCAAAAGGCTGAGTCCCTTCTTTTCCTATTATTATCTGTCTGCCCATAATAGCAAGTTATAATGTCGTTTCAATTATCAATATCACAAGTCTGTAAATGCAAATTTAATAAAAAATTCGGTCTTAACTCATTAAAACATATTTTTTTTGTTATTCACAATTTTTTAGAGTATGTTTACTTTTAAATGGTTCGGTATTTTTTACCGAAATATTGCCTAATAAGAACGTGCAGAAAAGCAGCTATATCAATCATTATATATTTCCCGTTCAAGACGCAGCTTGTTGCGGTATTCGATCGGTGACATTCCGGTGTGCTTGCGGAATATTCGGCACATGTATGACGGATCATCGTAGTGCAGTCGCTCCGCGATCTGTTTGACCGACAGGTCTGTCGTGTCAAGAAGCATGCTGGCCACACGTACTATCTGGATATTGATCTGCTCCTTGGCTGTGGTACCCATGTTTCTCTTCGTTATGATATTTAGATAATTGGGAGTTATATTCATACATCCGGCATAAAAAGCCACATCATGATGTCGGGCATAATGACGGCCAAGCAACCCTACAAAATCATTCGTAATTGTCCAGGCTCTGTTCTTAGTCGTATTCTCTCCGAGAAGACCCAGTCGCAGCTCCGCCTGCTCCGACATGGCGAGTATCAGGTTTTCCGCTTCATTGCGCAGGAGTCTGTTTCTTACCGCTCCCGTGCAGTTCTCTGACATCCAGCCTACCAGCGAGAACCATGTTTCGGCCGCCCCGTACAGTTCGTCCGGAAGTCTGAACACCGGATGCCTGTATATGAAATCCCAGAACCGTCCCGAAGTGACAAGGAAAAACAAATCCTGTGTGACCTCGAATCCCGCTTCCATAAACTCAGCCTCGAAATCGTCCGAGACCTCGGCCGGAACCGTTACCATATCGAACGTAATGAACCCCATACACCCGGCAGTCATGAGAAATTTCCTTGAATTGATGGTCAGAGAGGATCTTCCCTGTTTGCATAGCATTATGAGACACCCCTTCACCGGAAGAGTATGTCCCGGATTCCAGAAACCCTCACCGATACGCCCACAGATAAAAAGAGGGGATGATTTGTCATTCTTTTCAGTCATTTGTGTAAAGTTACTATCTAAAACGGTCAAATCACGTCAATTGTTATAAAAAGTACCCGTACTGTATTGTTTTGCACCCGCTATATTCAACCGGATGTCAGTAATTTTGCAATTCTTAAGAAACTGGTATGGATAGAGACAAACTTGATTTCGGAAACGGGAAGATCGGCCAGCTTTTCCGGTCCATGTTTTTCCCGACACTCATAGGCATGATATTCAATTCTGTGCTGAATTTGTGCGACGGCATGTTCGTAGGTCATGGCGTCGGCAGCAACGCGCTCGCGGCTATCAATATCGTCGCGCCTCTTTTTCTCGTCTGCACCGGAATAGGCCTTATGTTCGGTATCGGGGCCTCCGTCATCGGCAGCATACGCCTGGCCGAGGGCAATGTCAAGGGTGCCAGAATAATAATGACACAGGCATATATTGCCGGCGGTATGATATTCGGCATCGTCATCCTTGTGTCACTGCTCTTCACACGTCCGGTACTTTATGCCCTGGGGTGCAGTCCCGCTCTTGAGCGACTGGCTACCGACTACCTGTTGTGGCTGCTGCCCGGACTCGTCTTCTTTTATCTGCAATGCGCCGGAATGATGCTCATACGTCTGGACGGCTCCCCAAAATATGCCATGAGCGTCCAGATTGTGGCGGCTATTCTAAATATATTTCTCGACTGGCTGATGGTATTCCCTCTTGACATGGGCATCAAAGGCGCCTCGATAGCCACCTCAATATCGTGCGTTGTCGCCGGACTGATGGTATTGTGCTATTTCATTTTCTTCTCCGATAAACTGAAGTTCTATCGTATTAAAATGTCAGTCAAATCGCTCATGCTCTCTTTGCGCAACACTGGATACATGATAAGAGTGGGCCTCGCCACATTTATCGCGGAACTTGCAATGGGTGTGATGATGGTCACAGGCAATTACATATTTCTTGATTATCTCGGAGAGGCTGGTGTGGCGGCGTTCAGCGTGGGGTGTTATCTTTTCCCTCTCATATTCTCGATAAGCAATGCCGTCGCGCAGGCGTCACAGCCCATCATAAGCTTCAACTATGGGGCCGGACAGTACGACCGAGTACGCATGGCCCTGAAAATAGCTATCGTGACGGCATGTTTCTGCGGGGTGATAATATCTCTGATCATGTGGATAGGCTCGCCGTTTCTGACTGCCATATTCCTTTCCCCTTCCGAGACCGCCTATTCGCTTGCGATCAAAGGATTGCCGCTTCTCGGCCTATGCGCGCTTTTCTTCGCGCCCAACATAACCTTCATCGGCTATTATCAGAGTTGCGAACAGGCGGCCCGATCCATAATGTATATGCTTATGAGAGGTGTCATATTCATGATACCGGGATTTATCCTCCTCCCCCGGATGATCGGAGAAGCGGGGCTATGGCTCGCGATCCCGCTCGCTGAATTGCTTACCCTGATAGCCATCTTACTGCTATATTTCTTCCCTCCACACAAAAAAAGAAGAATATGAATTAATTATCAACGGATTTCTATACACAAGTTGTCCCGATCCATTCAAGGACCGGGACAACGGCATTTATTCATTTATTAATGTAACTGAAATTCTTTTAAGTAGCTACTTATTTCATGAATTTAAGAACTGATGATCCGGCGCGTGCCACATATACCCCGGCAGGAAGCATGGATACATCCAGAGTCGAGACCTTTGAAACGAAAGCCACCCGCGTGCCATCAACCGTATATACTTCCAGATCTACGGCCCGGTCTCCGTTGCCGAAAATGATCAGCCGGCGTGCGGAGTCATAACGCAAGTCTGAATTTCCGTCCTCGATATCCGCGACAGCTGATCTCTGCGTGTCTATCTTGAGATTGTCGATCATCAGACAGGTATTGTTCATCGGGACACCTGTATAACGCAAAGCCACACGGACTTTCTTGTTGTCGTAGGCCGACAGATCTGCCTCGGCAAGTCCCCATTCCTCTACAGGAGCGCGACGTATCTCCTCGCCGACAACTGTGAAACTATCATACCCGTCGGCCTCTTCGGATACAAGAATGCTGAAAGGCTCGAGTTCGGATTGAAGAGTCTCAAGAGCGAAAGTCTTGACATATGCCTTGAACGATGTGTCGTCTCCGAGTTGCAGATAAGGAGAAACAATCCATACGTCACTGTGTTCAAGGCCCTCGGCACCCTCGGCATACTGATTATAGCAGAAAGCCACACCGAACCGGTCTCCCTCATAGGCATAAAATCCATTTATGGGAGTCTCATCCATGCTTGGAACTGTTGTATGCGTGTTATATGCCATGAAACCACAGGGAACTCCACGGTTAGGATGATTGTAACGCCAGAAAAGATCGGTATTGACACCGTTCAGATCCTCCGTTGTCCATGCCGGATTAAGTCTGTCGCCGGCAGCGTCAAAGTCATGACAGCTTTCGAAATCCATAAAATAGGGATCACGCGGCTCGGCACTTTCTATCGTCTTGGTCATCTTGTCGTTCGAAGCATTCTCGTCGCCAGAGAGCCTTACCACGCATTCCAGGGTATGCGTGCCAGGTTCAGACAGATCCACACCGGTGAATTCCACAGGTATATCCTCGAAGAAGAGCGATGACACCTGTCTGATTCCTGCCGAGACCCCGTCTACCGACAGTTCCACATCAAACTCCGCATCTTCCGAACCGGAATTGCGCACGTTGACTATAACGGTCTCCCCGTCGCCGAAGAGTGCCGATTCCTCATCCGGAGCTGCAAAACCCGCGACAGCCGCATCTTTGGCATAAACTTTGGCATCGGCGGCGAAGAACGCGCGTATGGCAAGCGGATATCCCTGCACCTTGGAGAGTTCATCTCCCTCTCGCATCCAGCAGGACTCGGGTGATGATGAATCGTATGCCAGTCCGAAATTGACAGTCGAGAGCTGCGCGGCTTCGAAATAATAAGAACCGGAGGGAAGCAGCATATCCTGCATGTCGATCTTAAGGAAACCGCCGTTTCCGCGTGCGCATTCATGTGAAAAAATGCGTCGTCCGAGTTTTCCGTCTTCTACAATATATATGTTGAGTCCGATTCTGGAGTCGGCGGTCTCGCTCATATCAGTGTGGCATAGGCCTAAATCCACTGATGTAAGAGCGGACGGCGCAGCGATATTATATACATTGCCTACGTAAAGAGGTGCGCCATATGCTCCTGTGCCATCCACAAGATCCGTGAGATTTTCTGTAGACAACATGTCCCGTGTAACGGTGATTTCTGGGAAAGTCCATGTATTGTCCGCCATATAGGCATCCGGCTCGTTTGCAGACACTGTAATGTCGAATGTAAAGGTATCGCCCTCTGCGAAAACCGGAAGTTCGGCCTCGAACGGTATTGTCACGCTCTCACCGGCCGGTATCGAGACTTCCGCAGCCGATGATCCGGCAGACATGCCATTGACTTTGGCATCGATTCTGACGCCTGTCATCTGTTCCGAGCCACGGTTAGTCACCATCGCGCCATATACTCCTTTTTTTCCTGTATGTGACGCAGGAATATAGCGTGATACTGGTCCGTCACCGCCCTCCACTCTGAGGTCATGAGGGAAGAGTTCGGAAATAACCACCTCGTTAAGACGTATATGAGCCCGCGCGTCACTGTCGCCGGTATCCGCGATCACGACACTGTAGTTTCCCGGTTCAGTCACGGGAACCGTAAATTCTGTCTCTTTCGCCTCATTGGTCACGTTATCATCCACAAATGCAGTCTCATATGTCGAGGGATCATCTCCCGCTTTACCGAAAAGGACAGTCAGGGCGGTATTTTCCCAGCCTCCTGCGGCCACATACGACATCTTTACTCTTACAGGATTCGACAGAGTCATTCCGCGGCCCAACAGTCCTGATTCCACTCCATGCTTCTGGGCGCTGAAGTCATTGAACATGGCCTCATAATGCCAGCCCTCCTCGTCCATCATAGTCCAGAAGGAGGTGTTTTCATTGTTCGAGAAGTTGGTCTGGACCGGAAGATCGGCATACGGCTCCAGGCATTCTATAATCCACATGGCGGACACTTCGACATCCTGTGCGGTCAGACGGAAGTCAAGGTCATAAAAACCGGTCTTTGAAAAATCGACACCTTCTCCGATCATGAACGCTGACTTGCCGTCGGGAGAGAGAGCCGTATCAAATGTCTCCGATACAACAGCCTTGGCATTGCCCGGACCATTTACATTGCATGTAATGGTAAAATCCTTTAGGTCGGCCGTGCCGTGATTCTCTATCAGAAGTCCGACTTTACCGTCGGAAGGAAGATCGCAATTGGTAAACGGAGCCAATATTCTGGTTACGGTAATCTCCGGTTTGCCGACAAACTCCCCGTTGTCGACGAGAATATCTGCCACATGTATGTTCAATCCGGCTTCCGATACGCCATGAAGGGCGACATAATAAATGCCTTCGGACGGCACATCGAAGTTTACAGCTTTCTTTATCCACTCTTCTGTGGCAAACTCGAAAGTCGCCAGCACACGCATGTCTTCGGGACGCGGTGACCCGCCTATGCATACCTCGAGTTTTTCCATAGTATCCTCCAAGACGGAACGTATATCAAGCAACACATGTCCGGTACCCGCAGACATATTCAACGGTTGCGATATCAGCCAGTCGTCTCCTATCTTGTCACCGTTGAAGTTACCGCTGCACGAGGCAACACCCTGGGCTCCCGATGGATTGGCTATCCATTCGTTAATACGCCACGTGCTGTCGTCGCCGTTGGCGTCTATGACTATCCAGTCCATGTCGAATGCTTCCATATTCGATGCGAAATCATAGGCAAAGGGAAGATCGAGCGGCTGCAGATGGCGGAATGTTCCCGATACGGTATTATTGAGCGGCAGCATGTCTCCGGGGGCCTCGATTCCCGCCGTCACATTATATATTGCCGGACTGGAGAAGTCAGCCTTGGTCATGAATACATAATCCAGACTTTCGCCCGGAGCGATCGTGCCCGGCAATGTCTCGCGGACAGGATCTCCTCCGTTTATGGAATACCATACCTTTACATTTTCAGATACGGACGTAGCGCAGTTTGTCACCTTGACGGCGATATCTTCGGCCCGTGTCATACCCATTCCGGTAGATGGCAACTGCAATGAGGATATGCCGTAGTCACATTCCACCTCAAGCGCTATGAAATCCTCTTCCCCATATTGGGTAGGACGTATACCTGCCTTGAAACGGTAGGTCTTGCCGGCCTCGAAAACAAAATCATCACCCACGGCATAGTCTCCCGCGGGTATGCCCATTCCCTCGTATAGAGGCACGACGCTCATCCAGTCGTAGGTCCCGGCGGGAACATAGACCGACACCTCCCCGTCGACCACGCAGTTGGGAGTATCCCCTACAGGGTCGGCATTCTCCGGTATTTTGTACTCGAACTCGGAATAGTCTCCGAAAAAATAACTTCCGGGATTGAAAAAGATATTCCCGTAGGTGGAATGGTCGGCATCAAGAAGCAACTGAAAACCGTTGTGTCCGTTTCCGAACACATCACGCGCTTCAAGAATCACCTCGCTCATTCCTTCGGGAATACGCGACCGGGAGAATGCGTCTGCCGACGGCAGCATCGCCGTAAGCAATGCGATGGTAAGTAAATCATTTCTCATATGCTCGTCAATTATATTGATGTATAACTTTTCAGATGCAAAGATAAGGGAGGGCACGACTTCCGAAAAAATAATACATATAGACAAATGATATACAAAATCAAAAAGTAACTGAAATTTCACGGCTTGTACATCGCGGATATGACAAATTGTTGTAATTTTGTCATATGTCAAGAATCCTATTTATATTGTCGGCAATACTGCTCGGCGGCCTGATGTCCTGCAGGGCCGATGCGCTCCAGTCGCTATGGGCGCCTCTCGGGAAGGAAGTGGAGGCATTCGACTCGATGATGGAGCGGGCTGCTTTTGTCGATATGCCCAAACGTGATTTCAAGGCCATAGCATCTCGACTCTATGTACCTGCCAATACACCCGATCCCCGGCAGGCCCGGGCACGCGTTTGTTTCTGGAAAGGCTGGGTCACCGTAAAAGATGATCCTGCGTCAGCCCTTAAACTGGCCCTTCAGGCCATAGCCTTGTGCGACTCCACACGCTACCCGTATGATCATACCCGCTTCCTGCTGCTGAAAGCGGATTGTTTCAGATACAGCGGCAGTTTCGCCGACGCATATTTTCTATATCGTGACAACATTGATAAGCTTAAAAAATTCGGAGACGATTTCTGGACCGCCAAGGCTATGGTCTGTCTGGGTGTCATTCTTCAGGATCTGGGCGAATATCATGAGGCCGACATTTATTATTCCCGCGCACAGGCCCTCTTTGAAAAGGCCGGAAGCCGCGCCGCCTCCACCAAGAATCTGATAAACCTTGCCAATACAAGCTATCTCCTCGGAGACAAAGAAAAGGGTCTGTCCTATCTGAACGGTCTTGAAAAGAACAAATACGTCATCAACGACTCAATCTATGTCGCCAACGTCCTCGTATCGAGATTCCATATATCTGAATACAACGACACGGCGGCGGCGCAGAAAGCATATGAGATCAGCAACTGCATAAGCGATGACAATCTGGCGGTCATCTCCAGAGTCGCCCTGGGACTGTCGTCGTTAAATAAAGGAAAGCCACGCGAGGCCATTGACTATTACACCAAGGCTTATGGCATAGCCGACAGGCTCAATGACCATCCGAACAAGAAATTCATATTGGAAGGTCTTGAGAAATGCTACACGGCTCTTGGCAATCCTGACAGTGCCTCCATATGCCGCCAGCAGATCCTGATGCTTAACGATTCAGTATATTATCAGGAAAACATCGACAATTTAAAAAGATTCGAATATCTCACGACTATCAACGACTATGAACAGACCTTACGCCGTCAGGAAGAGCGACACCGGATGCGTTCGATCCTGACCATGTCTCTGATCGTGTTTCTTGTCGTGGTACTCGTTCTTTCCCTGTGGCTTCTCTGGACCTCGAGAAGAAGAAACATGACCGAGCGACGCCTTCAGGAAGAAAAGAACCGCCGCCTTGAACTACTTAACCGTCAATATACCATAGAAATAGAGGCAAAAGAAAAGGAAATAGCCTCAAATACGGTGATTCTGGCTCAGAAAAATACCAAACTCAAGGAACTCGCCGAGCAGATCCGGCTCATGGAAAAACAAGGAGAGATAGCACGCTCTGAAAGCCAAATACTTAATGATAGAATCTCCAATGAACTTTCCACCGATGATGACTGGAAATACTTCAAACTGCGATTCGACAAGGTGCATCCTCTCTTTTTCGCCTCACTCAAGGAAGCATATCCGGCACTGTCGAAGACCGAACTGCGGCTATGCGCCTACATACGCGTAGGCATGAGTGCCAAAGAGATTGCCCAGATTCTTTCCGTACGTCCCGAAACGGTCAATACATCGCGTTACCGCATCCGCCGCAAAATGCAGCTCGACCCGCAGGAATCACTCGAGGCCATTCTCGAAAACTTCTGATCCTGCCACATCCCGCTCGAACGCATATATGCACCTTGGACCTGCACATATTGCCTGCATACAGTCCGACTCACTACCGCCTGCCACCTGACTTTGACAGTCCGACGAATCCTACCCTAAATAGCTGCCTTACCGATTATTTTTCGTAACTTTACAACTTTAAAGCAACCTCTATGGAAGAAAACGAAAATAAAAATATATTAGAACCGATTGGCAATAGCGATAATGCAGCTCTGATGCCAATTGAAAATCTGATTTATGTGATTCGCGGTCAACAAGTAATGATTGACAGCGACTTGGCCCGTCTATATGGTGTAGAAACACGACGCCTAAATGAGCAAGTAAAGAGAAATAATGACCGCTTCCCGGATGATTTTATGATTCAGCTCACAAACCACGAGGTACAAAACTTGATGTCGCAAATTGCGACATCAAGTTCAAGATCACAAAATGTGATATCAAGTTGGGGAGGAAATCGTAAGCCGCCCTATGCGTTCACTGAAAATGGAGTCGCCATGTTAAGTAGTGTGCTTCGATCCAAAACTGCTATAGAGGTAAATATCCGCATTATGAGGGCTTTTACTGCCATGCGCAGTTTCCTGATGAGCAATGCGCATATGTTCAAAAGGCTTGAAACCATAGAGCATAATTATTTGCTTGTCAATCGCCATCTATCGGAACATGACAGAAAATTTGAAGAGGTGCTGTCGCGCCTTGACGATAAGGATTCCGAGCCGATTGAAGGGTTCTTCTTTGAGGGCCAGATATTCGACGCATATTCACTCATTTCCGATTTGATCAGGAAGGCAACAAGAAGAATCGTGCTGATTGACAACTATGTGGATGACCGAATACTGAAAGTTTTGACAAAGCGAGGTGAAGACGTATCTGCGACAATCTATACAGACCCGCGCCATTCCCAGATAAGCAATGACCTACGCCGACATAATGCCCAATACCCACGAATAGAGGTAAGACATTGCACGAATGTACATGACCGTTTCCTGATAATCGACGATACTGTCTATTTCATCGGCGGCTCAATCAAGGATCTCGGCAAGAAGATTGTCGCATTCAGCCAGATGCACCAGAATCCGAATGACATTCTTTCAAAGCTGAGATAATCCCTATATGAATAATATTCAAGGTCACAAATTGTGACCTTGAAAGGCAACATATAAAGCTCTGCTTCGGCAGGGCTTTTTGCATTCTCCCCTGTTTGACATTTCAACCGGAATTGCACGTTGACCCTGACTTAACAACATTTCGAGACATGGACTATATAATAAACGTCCTGCAAATATAATATTTGCAGGACGTTGGTGATAGCTTGGCGGAGAGGACGAGATTCGAACTCGTGGTAGGATTGCTCCTACGTCAGTTTAGCAAACTGGTGGTTTCAGCCACTCACCCACCTCTCCATTATGTCCGCTTGGCGAATATGTTCCTATTGGCGAATTATAAATCTCCTCGGATTCGTATCGCTTTGCAAATGCAAAGTTAAACATTTTTCTCCATTCTGCCAAATCTTTCTTCACCATTTATTAATTTTATTTTCCAAACAGCATCAGGCCAACTGCTTAAATGATAAACTAACCGACTCCAATGGTATATGTGTGGGCATTTAGTTGCATTTATTATTAATTTTGCATAATTTTGCAATCGGAATACCACTCGTTTCCCAAAGGACCGAGAGGTCCCGACCTAACAACCTTTTAATCAACTTTTAATTACCAATCATGTTTTTTTCAAACCTACGAACTCGTTGCGGGACATTCCTTGTAATGCTTCTCGCAATGACCTTCTCTATGTTCGCCCAAAACGACGGATATGTCTATTATGACAATTCATCTACAAATTGGGAAACGCCTCACGTCCACTATTGGGGAGGCTCATCTTCTTCCAGCTGGCCAGGAACAGCTATGAAGATCTATAAAGACAATGTATGGCTATTGAGGATACCTGCCAATACTTCCGGTATCCTTTTCAATGCCGGTGACGGAGACAATACTAAATCTGAGAATTTTTCATTTGTAAACAAACATGTTTACACTAAATCAGGTGGAGACCAGGGCTTTTATAGCGGACATGTCGATCCCGACCCCGGGGAAACAGTAAAATACACGATACATTTCCACAACAATGTCGGATGGGACAACATTCAGGTCAAAATCACAGGCGTAAGTCCTGCCATAACCGGAACGATGTCCTCCTTCCTCAACAGCAGCATCTTCGACTATGATTTCGAAGCTCCCGAAAACGCATCCCTCTACTGCCAGTTCTATACTCTCGCGGGTTCGGAGCAGCAGAACCTGACATCGCAGTTCAAAGTCATCGACGGCCACGTATACACCATAAGCGGCGACAAAGGCGACGTCTCTGAATATGACCCGACAACAGCTATCCGCGAGGCGGAATTCTGGATAGAACCGGAAAATCCCACCCAGCTTCAGGAGGCCACTCTCTATTTCAACAGAGCTTTCGTTAACGGAAGTCAGCTCAAAGATACCGACGACATATACCTCTACATCGGTCTTATCAAAAAAGGGGACGATGACAAGACATGGTCTCATACATCGCCTTATGAATGGGAAAACGCAACAGAAAAATACAAAATGACAAGAGTGGATCCGGATGGTGATCTCTATTCTTTCAGCTTCACCCCATCGATAGCCGAATGGTTCGGGGCGGACTCCGATGAGCGGTTCTCGAAAATCGCGCTTATATTCCGCAATCAGAAGGGTACGATAAAGCAGCATGGTAAAACTGACCAATTTATAACGTTGCGTCAGATAGCCGATCCTGCCGCCGGTCTCGGAGCATACATAAGCCATGAGACAATCGAGGGCAAAGTGTGTGTCACCGCTGAAAGAGGGACAATAGAGATCACGCCTATGTCACCCGATGTCATAAAGATCTTTACTCTCAAGAACGGTGCCGCAAACAAGGAAGAACGGCCTTCGATATCCGTGATCGACGACTATCTTGAAAAACCGTCATTTTCCACCTCTCTCGGAAGCGATGAATTGCTTATAAATGTAGAGGACGGCGTAAAAATACATGTCGATCTCGCTACATGCCAGATAGCATTCCACGATTCCAACGACAATCTTTATCTCCGTGAACTTTCTGGTCTTGTAAACTCTACAGGCAATGTGGAGATATCTTTCGACCAAATGGACGACGAGGCGTTCTATGGCGGCGGGTATAACGGCAACCTTGTGAACTGGGACGGCAACCCCATGACCATGAACAACAATCAGGACGGCAACTGGGGTCAGGGATCTTCCACCACCCGTAACATATGCATTCCTTTTTATGTCTCTACTCGCGGATATGGCGTCTATTTCGACGACCATTACCGCAATGCCCACATATATCCCTCGCGAACAGGTTCATCCTATGAAAGCGGAAGTAAAGATCCGATCGCATATTACTTCATTGGAGGCGGCAACATGGAAGGCGGCCATGCATCGATGGAAACCGTACTTCAGAATTATACCCGTCTTACCGGCCTACAGGAATTACCGCCTTATTGGGCACTTGGATACCTCACCTCAAAATTCAGTTTCGCCACTCGTCAGGAAGCAGAGGATGCTGTCAAGAACACCAAAGACATTAATATTCCAATTGATGGAATTGTATTTGACATCCACTGGCAGACCGATAATCATCTCCGTGGTGCCGGCACTTCCGGCATGGGTCGCATAGACTGGTCTGATGCATATCCAAATCCGGTGGAAATGATGAAGAATTTCCGTGACCAGAATGTACATACCATAGCTATCACAGAGCCTTATTTCACATCCAAGAGCGGCAACTACGACTATCTCAAAAATGCAGGTTACCTTGCTGACGAACATGTAAATGGCATGGAATGGCTTGAATCAGACCATGTCGGTCTTCTGGATATTACAAATAAGGATGCGACAGACTGGTTCAAAGATCTTTATAAAAAGCGTACTGCGGAAGGCATTGAGAGCTGGTGGCTTGATCTCGGCGAACCGGAAAAACACGACTCTGACAGCCATTATTCCGACGGAAGCAGTGTCGACGAGATGAATAACGAATATGGCAACCGTTGGACAGCAATAGCCTTCCAAGCCATGAAGGAACAGACTCCCGACACCCGCTTTATAACTATGCCCCGAGCCGGCACATCGGGAATGCAGCGATACAATGCTTTCCCCTGGACCGGCGATATCGCACGCTCATGGTCAGGGCTTAAAGCCCAGGTTCCTGCACTTGTCAGCGCATCAATGTCAGGTGTAAGTTATCTCGGATCAGATATTGGAGGATTCATAGCCACCGGGACTGACGCCAATCTTTATCGCAGATGGGTACAGCTTGGCGTGTTCTATCCATCGATGCGCACACATTCCGCTACAGAACCTGAAGTATGGCGCGGTTCATATGCATCGGTACGTGACGACGTGCGTGATGCAATCAATCTGCGCTACGCATATCTGCCTTACACTTACTCTCAGTCGTATGCATATACCCGCTTCGGAACGCCGATCGCACGCCCCGCCAATTTCAACGACCGCGACTATCCCGAGAAACTTGCGAACTGCATCGACGCATATCTCTGGGGCCCCGACGTATACGTGGCTCCCGTACTCGACAATGGAACGTCTAAATCCATAACCTTCCCTGAAGGTGAATGGCTCGACATGAACGACTTCAAGACAGTCTACACCAGCCACCAGAGCGTAAATTATAATGCTCCGACAAACGTACTTCCGCATTTCATGCGCCGCGGCTCATTCGTTACCCGCTATCGTCAGGACAAATTCACCAATACTGCAGAAATCGAGACCGACAAGCTTACAGTAGACTATTTCCCCACAAAGAGCAGCACTCCCGACGGAAGCATATTCTTCGACGACGACCATAAGAGCGTCAACACCATCGAAGAGGGTAAATATGTCGTCACCCGTTTCTCCGGCAAAGGAGCCGACAACAGCCTTCTCCTCTATATAGACCGTGAGGGCAACGGCTGGGAAGGTATGTATGAGACACAAGACGTATTGCTCCGGATACATGCTGTCGACATGACCGGCGTCAATCTGGACAATATCGGATTCTACGACCAGCAGACACAGAAAAGGAACTCTCTCATGCGCGAGGCATCCGAAACTCCATGGTCTTATTCGAAAATCGAGAAAGCGACATCTCTCGATGACGTGCAGAATGCGACCCGCACTACAAACGCTTATTATGTCGATCCCGCGAGCCGCACGGCGTATGTACGTCTTCCCCGACTCAATCCTCTTGAGACATATAACGTGGAACTCGGAGAACCCGGAATACTCACCGGCATAGAGACTCCGGCGGCATTGGAGGCTATGACCTTGGCATACGGCAACGGATATTTCACATATTCCGCACCCCAAGGCACGGAAGATCTGACAATCGGTGTGTTCAGCGTGACCGGAACACAGGTAGCTCTGTTCAGCGGACTCAACGCTGACGGCTATGCAGGCCAGATCGAGACAGACCTTCCTTCCGGCATATATATCGCACGTCTCACAGGCCGAAACTCGGCAGGCGAGACCCGCGACAAGACCATCAAAATGATAGTAAAATAAGAGGCTGTTTAAAACAAGACCCCTTACAATCCGTTAAACAAAGAGGAACCGCCCCGAATGCGGCTCCTCTTTGTTATTTTCCGAAAACAGTTGATAGTTTCTCAATGCTGTTTAAATTACTCTGTTGTATCTGATGAAAGGAACAGTCTCAAGAAGAGGCCTCGAAATGCCGGCCTCACCTATACGCCGTCTCGCAGGAGCGGCACATGACGCCGAATTACGCGGCACATTCGTCTACCGTCTCAATATAGGACAACCTGATGTGCCGACACCTCCGCAGGCATTCGAGGCCCTAAGGCACATCTCGCGCGATGTGCTCGAATACTCGCCGTCCGACGGTATGGAATCTCTGCGACTGAAACTGTCGGCCTATTACAGCCGTTGCGGCCTCGACATCCGGCCCGAAGAGATAATAGTGACCGCAGGCGGTTCGGAAGCGGTGCTGTTCGCGTTCATGGCCTGTCTCGATCCCGGAGACGAGATAATCGTCCCCGAACCGGCATATGCCAACTATATGGCTTTCGCCATATCGGCCGGAGCCCGCATCATACCGGTCAGGACAACCATCGAGACCGGGTTCCGCCTTCCTCCGGTATCGGAATTCGAACGGCTCATAACCCCGCGCACCAAGGGAATACTGATATGCAATCCCAACAACCCCACGGGCTACATCTACACGCGCGGGGAACTCGACGCCATAGCAGATCTGGCCTCAAGGCACGGCCTTTTTCTGTTCTCCGACGAGGTTTATCGCGAATTCTGCTATTCCGACCAGCCGTTCATTTCCGTCATGAGTCTTCCCCAGGTACGGGAAAACGCCGTGCTGATAGACTCCGTCTCCAAACGCTATAACGAATGCGGCATACGCATCGGAGCGCTCGTGAGCCGCGATCCTGAAGTCCGCGCCAATGTCATGAAATTCTGTCAGGCACGCCTCAGTCCGCCTCTTCTCGGTCAGATCGTGGCGGAAGCGTCGATAGACACTCCCGAGGAATATATGCGTCAGGTATATGAAAAATATCTTGAGCGCCGCAATTTCCTGATCGAACACATCAACAGGATCCCCGGCTGCTACTCCCCCATGCCGATGGGCGCATTCTACACCATCGCTTCCCTCCCGGTGGAGGACGCCGATGAATTCTGCCGCTGGTGTCTCGAAAGCTTCAGCCACAACGGAGCCACTGTCTTCATGGCTCCGGCCTCAGGCTTCTATACCGACAGGGAATCGGGCCGGAATCAGGTGCGTATAGCATATGTCCATGATATCCCTTATCTTGCCAAAGCCCTCGACACGCTTGAGGCGGCCCTTGCGGCATACAACGCAAGATGATGCCCGCACTCCGGCACACTTGTACGCATTATTCTTGTCAATTACTTATTTTTTAAGTAATTTTGCTTTTGAAGTGATTTCAAGAGAATCGTGTTGAATATCAGAATCACTTCTTCGAACATATACTCGGAATTACTCATGAAATTTGCAAAGACCATCATAGCGGCCACGGCAATGGCCGTCGCCATTCCCGCGGCCGCACAGGTGTCGGCAAGCTCCGACCGATTCTCTCCCGTCGCATCAGGCTATATGGAGCGGGCCCGTACCATGCGCGATGCCGGCAATTACGCCGGCGTAATAGACCAGCTCCGGCATCTCGACACCCAGCAAGTGGCTCTTTCTCCGGCCATAGCCGAGGAATTCACATTCCTGCTCGCCGACGCATATTATCAGCGCAATGATCCGGAATGCCTCAGGCTGCTCATCGAATTCGCCGAAACATACCCGGCATCGCCTCTTGCGCTTCAGGCAAGTCTGGCCATCGGCGATTTCTATTTCTTCCGCCACGAATGGCCCGACGCGCTCGAGGCATACAACCGGCTGGATACCGACCGGCTGAATCGTGACAGCCGGCTGCTCTACAACTACCGCCGCGCGCTGTGCATGATCAAGACAGGATATTACGCCGAAGCCAGACCGCTTGTCAGATCCCTGCGTGACGCCGCAGGCTATGAGAACGCCTATTGGTTCTACAACGCGTATCTCGACTATATCGACGGTGACTTCACACGCGCATACGATGGATTCAGCCGGGTGAAACCGGGCATAGAGGGCATGGAGGCCGGGTATTACATGACTCAGATCGAGTATTCACGCGGCCAATACAAGGATGTCATCAGTCATGGCTCCTCTCTGCTGCGTAAACATCCCATTCCTGAGCTCGCGCCCGAAATGCACCGTGTGGTCGGTCTCAGCTATTTCAAGACAGGCGATCCCGACACGGCACGCTCTTTCCTTCTCAACTATGTGGACCAGGCCGGAGAGACACCTGCGCCCGACGCGCTCTATGCTCTCGGGGCCATTGACTATTCCAACGGGAACTACGCCGACGCAATCGCGAAATTCTCATGTCTGACCGACCGTCAGGACAAGATCGGCCAAAGCGCATGGCTCTATCTGGGGCAGTGTTATCTCAAAGAGGGCAACGCCTCTTCCGCCGCCCTGGCATTCGAGAAGGCAAACCGCATGGCTTATGACCCGCAAGTCAGCGAGACGGCCCTCTATAACTACGTGACCGCGCTGACACGCGGCGGCAAAGTGCCTTTCTCATCTTCTTCCGAACTGCTTGAGAAATTCGTCAGTCTCTATCCCGACTCGGAATACACACCTGAAGTGGAGGCATATCTCGCCACCGCTTATTTTAACGACCGCAATTACACCAAGGCGCTCCAATGCATCGACACTATCCGCAATCCCGACGCATCGGTGCTGTCTACCCGGCAGAAGATTCTTTATGAACTGGGCATAGAGGCAGCGACCAACGGACGCACGGACAAGGCGGTCGATTATCTACGCCAGTGCGTGTCGCTCGGCAGGTATGACCGCAATATCGCCGCGCAGGCCTCTTTATGGCTCGGTGACGCTCTTTTCTCTCTGGGCCGTTTCCGCGAGGCACAGCAGAGCTACGAGGCGTTCGTCAGGGATGACGCGTCGCGCGACAACCGTGCGCTCGGTCTCTATGACCTTGCATATGCCAAATATAAGCAGAAGAACTATCAGGGCGCTGCATCCGATTTCGCATCCGCATTGGCGGCACGTCCCGCTCTCCCCGAAGAGCTTGTCGATGACGCCCGCATCCGCAGGGCCGACTGTCTTTACTACACGGGCGCTTATGGCGAGGCGGCCTCTCTTTTCTCCCGTGCAATAGCCGACGGCGCCAACGATACGGACTACGCGCTCTACCGCCGCGCGATTCTCCATGGTCTGGCAGGCGACACGAAAGCCAAGATCGCCGATCTGACACGTATTGAAAGCGAATATCCCTCTTCACGATGGCTCTCGAAAGCTCTTCTCGAACTGGCCACGACCTATGAAGAGACCGGCCGCCCCGAACTGGCGGCGGACGCCTACAAGAAACGTCTCGGAGTCACCGAAGACGTCGACATAGACGAACTTCTGCGCATGGCGGCGGCGATGAACGAGGCCGGACGGCATGCCGATCTTCTTGATGTGACCGAGCGCATACGCCATGCGGGAGGCCTCGAGGCCGACGAACTCGCCGACATAAGCCTTTACGAGGCCGACGCTCTCGCCGCTCTCGGACGTGAGGAGGAGGCCGAAGCCATATATGAGCGTCTCGCCTTGAATCCGACATCGCTGCCGGGAAGCAAGGCGGCGGTAATCCTGGCGCAGAACATGGCCGACAGGGGCGACTTCTCCGGTGCCCGCGACAGAATGGAGGAATTCACCGAGACCGGAACGCCCCACCAGTATTGGCTCGCACGCGGATTCATCACGCTCGCCGACTCATATTACGGACTTGGCGAGAAAACTCTCGCACGGGAATATATACTCAGCCTTCAGGAAAACTATCCCGGCACAGAGTCAGACATAAAATCAATGATCTCCTCACGTCTCAAGAAATGGAAATGATAAAGTCAAGATATCTGTCACTGCTTCTCCTCGCCGCTCCGGCCTTTCAATCATGGGCCCAGTATGACCAGGACATCAACGTGGAGGGAAAATATGTTCCCGAATTCATTCCGCAGGACCGCATAGGAGTCTTCCCGCGGCCAGTGAGATTCTCTCTTGAAAAGTCAACACTCGACTATTCTCTTACCGGAGTACACGCCGATTTCACGCCACAGGCCATCCCTGTGCCCGTGACGGGATGGAAAGACACGCGGCGCTGGTCGGATTCAAGGGGATACCTTGAACTCGGACTCGGCTCGTGGCTCGAAAGCACTCTCTCGGCAGGATACAGGATCATCGACAACCGCAAGACGGTTCTCGGCCTGCGTCTCCAGCACAACTCGACTTCGCTCTGGAAGCCGGATCTCGCCCCGTCAGTGGCAGACACCCGCATGTGGCGTTATGACGAGGCGATAGGGATCTATGCGAGTCATCTCTTCGACGGCAAAGGCCGTCTCGACGCCGCTGTCGATTACCATATAGGAAATTTCAATTATTACGGTTATAATCCGTTCGGCTACGATATCACTTCATCGGAAAAATCAGCAAGCGCACCGACGCAGACGCTCAATGATATCTCGGCCCGTGTGTCATGGAATTCCTCCGCCGCGCTCGACGACATTTCCTGGAACGCCGCCGCCGGCATCCGCTGTTTCGGATACAGGCGTCTCTATCTGCCGGGCACGGCCGGAACGCCTGAAGCCCTGACGGGCGGCCGTGAGACTCATGTCGACATAGACGGTGGCATAGTATTCCCGACATCGGCCAAATCAAGCATCGGGATCGACCTTGCGACCGACATACTCTCATATGGCGACTATGAAGCGCGCGGCACATATCCGGCCGACGGCTGGGTACCGGACACTCCGGACACCTACGCCATGCTGTCGCTCACTCCTTTCTACCGTTTCACACGTTCAAGACTCGACATCAGGATCGGAGCCAAGGTCGATCTGACTTTCAATGCCGGACCTGAAACCGACCGCTACAATGTCTTCCATATCGCCCCGAGCGTGAAACTGGATTACAACGCGGGCCCGGCGACCATATTCCTCCATCTCACTGGAGGCAACGAGCTCCATACTCTCGCAGGAGATTATGAACTCGACTACTATCAGATGCCGGGACTTTTCGCAACTGCGCCCGTCTATACTCCTCTCGATGCACGTCTTGGATTCTCGTTTGGACCGTTCTCCGGATTCCATGCCGGTTTCGATGTGGCTTACCGCACAAGCCGCGGACAATATTTCGGAGGAATGTACATGCCTTTCCTGAACGATGACGCCACCCTCGGCGACATGCCGGAAGTATCCGACGGCCGTCCGGTCAGCTATGAGCTGGCGCCCGACGGCAAATCGAATCTCTCCGGATTCTCTGTCGGATTACAGGCCGGATATGACGCGGGCCGCTATTTCAGCATATCCGCCGAAGGACGTTATCAGCCTCAGAACGGCACAACGGGATATTTCAACGGTTTCGACCGGCCGCGCTGGACAGCCGATGCCACTCTGGAGACCAATCCATGGAGTTCGCTCAAGTTCCGTCTCGGCGTTAATTACAGGGGCGTCCGCGGATATTCCGTCCATGCCTGGTACGCCGACTCGACACCGCTCAACAGTGATCTGATCATGACCAAAAGAATCCCGGATCTCATAATGCTCAATCTTGGAGCCTCATATTCGATAACGGAAAACTTCGATATATGGCTTCAGGCCGACAACCTGCTGAACCGTGAGAATATCTACGCTCCCGGTCTGCCCGAACCCGGCATACGTCTGTCGGCAGGAATAGGTGTCAGATTCTAAAACATTACCTCCCCTCCCGACGTTAGAAAATTAGGTTTCTCATCACAGAAAAAATGAGCACAGACAAACTTACTCTCGCATATCTCAACGAAGATGACCGCGCATACGGCCTCGCCGGAATGGCGATCTCGCTCGCCGCGCTCGATGCGATTGACCGCATTGCCGGTGTGTCGCTCGATGCGGAGGGCCCGATGGTCTCTTTCTCTCATGAATATTACTTCTCCGGATCCCCGTCCATATCTCCGAAATCCACATGGAGCAATCTGATACATAATTTCTACATTACCTCCGCCATGGTGGTCTCTAATGTCATGGCCCGCTCCATGGTGCGTCTCGGCAAGGAAGTGCCGGATGATATCCTCGACACCATCCGTATGGAAATGGAAGCGGAAGGCGCGGATTCCTGCTCGCTCGATGCCGACGAAGTCGATACGCTCTACCGCAAGACCATGACAGGAATGAGGCGTATTTTTGCTAACCGGCGCCTTCATCCCGCCATCGAGGACTTCGCACGCACATTGTCGCGCAGACGCACTCTTTCAGGTATGGAAATATATGATGAACTGCGTGCCCTCCGACTGATATGACACTTGAAGAAATGCAAAAAGCCGTCGACCGATGGATAAAGACCATCGGAGGCGGCTATTTTTCCGAACTCACCAATATGGTGATACTTGCCGAGGAGACCGGTGAACTCGCACGGGTAATGGCGCGTACATATGGCGATCAGATAGCCAAACCGGGTGATCTTACGGATCCCCGAGCCAATCTGCGTGAAGAGATGGCCGATGTGCTCTGGGTATTGACATGCCTCGCCAATCAGACCGGCATAGATCTTGAGGAGGCTTTCGCCGAAACCCTACGCAAAAAAACCGACCGCGACCGCAACCGTTTCAATCAAGGCTGAAAGAGACATCGATCTCGGCGGTGCTTTCCACAGGATTGCCGTTGTCGCTGGCAGGCGTCCATTTCGGCATCTGCTTCACGAGTCTGATCGCTTCCCCTTCAAGATCGGGATCGACCATGCGCTTGATCTTTATATTTCCTATGGAACCATCGGTCTTGACCGTAAATATGACGCATACCACTCCCTCTATGCCGTTGTCGCGGGCAGTCTGAGGATACTTCATGTTCTGCGCGATATATTCCTTCTCGGCTGCATCTCCGCCCGGGAAACTCGCGGGAGTAAGCGCCCATGCACCGGCCGATATGCCGAGGACAGCGGCCATAGTCATCAAAAATTTTTTCATGTCTGATTCGTTTCACTCCTTGAATATGTTTCAGGGAGCATGTTTCTCTTTAGACCGCTGTCACTGCGAAAGGTTTGCTCTGCGGAGCCTCAGTTGTTGATATCGCCGAGTCCCTGCTGTATCTTGGTGGTCTTGACCGTCTTGAGCCGGCGCGCGTTTATATCGCCGACACCCTGACCGGTCAGCACGGCCGTCGACACCTCGCCGCCAAGTATTATGTCGCCCGAACCCTGGCTTGTGGCCCTGAGCGCCGATGCCTCGACCGACGGCATGGCTATGTCGCCCGAACCCTGACTTGTGGCTTCGACCGATGAGGCTTCTATCTTGCGCACCGTCACATCGCCCGAGCCCTGTATCAGAGCCTTCACGGTGGAAGCCTCGGCACTGTTCACGGTTATGTCGCCCGAACCGTATATTCCGATCTGGATTCCTGTGCTCAAAACGTCCCCGACCGTTATGTCGCCAGAACCGAACGTCTGCAGCGATACGCTGACTGCCTCTATGCGGTCCGCCTTTATATCGCCCGAGCCATATACGATGAAACTCCCGACATTCTCTGCCGATACCTTGATCTCCACATCATCCGACTCCCACTGACGATCGCCGGCATATTGTATCTTCAGACACCGATTCGCGACACCTACCTTTATATAGCGGAGCACGGACTCCGGACCTGAGATCTCGACATGTGGCTTTCCTACCGTATATTTCACATCGGCTGACGTATGGTTGACGATCTGCGACAGGTCGTCACCGGGCGACAGCGTCTTTGTCTTGGCCGAGAGTCCGGCTGTAAACATAAATGCAATGAGCGCGGCCACTGTGGCGGCGGCTGTTCTTTTCGTAATCATGACAGTCAATGTTTTTGAGTTTCAGCGATCATGCCTGTGAGTTCTCCGCAGGCGTCCTCAAGAAGGTCAAGGACGAGCTGGAAACCTGCCGCTCCCTCGTAATATGGATCCGGCACGGAATCGTATTCCGGATGTCGCGCGGCAAAGTCTGTCATACGCACGATCTTGCGTTCGCGTTCACAGCTGTCGGCAAGGCGGTTCAGATCCGATATGTTATTGTCATCCATCCCTATGACAATATCGAAATCATCAAGATCATAGGGGCGGATACGGCGCGCCCTGTGCTCCAGACGGTAGCCCCGCGCAAAAGCCGCCTCGCGCATGCGGCGGTCGGGAAGATCGCCGGCATGGCCGCCATAAAATCCTGCGGAATCACATTCAACCGCCACACCGCGGCTCCCGGCAAGACTCTCGGTTATGCCATGCGCCGCCGGACTGCGGCATATATTTCCGAGACACACGAAAAGGACTCTCGGCGCACGATTCTCAGCAGCAGCCGCGCGACATGCCTGCGCCACTATATCTCTGGCTCTGGCTGTAGGTCTCATAGACTCATTCTTTGTCTTCATTTTTCACAATTCCTTTGAACGCACTCTCCCAATCATAATTCTCAAGAAAGCTCCAGTCCGCATCCGAGAAAACCGTCCCTATGCTTTCGGCTATCTCCACACCGAGAGTCTCGCCAAGCGAGGCAAGGGACTCAAGATTGAAATTGCCGAAGTTCATCGGCATTGTCGAAGGGACAGATTCGGGAATATCCTCATCGGAATAACGGGCGGTGCCTCTCTCCAGCCCCTTGTCCCAGTTGATCACGACGATCTCGCAGACATTGGAAGCGTCGCTGTTCCATATTATCATCTGTTCGACTTTCTTGCCTTCGTCGACAAATTTCTCGTAGACCACATATTCCTGCATGCCCTGTGTGGTCTTCATCATCACCTCGATATCCGGGTTCTTCTTAAGATATCTTTTGAGAATATCGCGGGCCTTTGCGACAGTCTCTTCCGAATAGCACTGATAGGAATAGAGAGAGGAGAATCCCCGGCTGAGATCCATCTTGTGCATTCCCGAGTTGCTGTACCAGTACTTCTTGTTGTGGGCGAACCGTCCGGACACATATGTGCTCTCCACATGACTCATGCCGGCGAGATCGGCAAACACATCTTCCGCCATGACGGGAACTGACAGAAATACCGACGCCGTCAAGACGAGCATTACGGCCAGAGTCCGCGTCAGAGATTTATATTCTTTCGTTATCATAAGGTTTCTATTATAGAGTTTGACATGTTTTTAATTATAAAGTTTAGTCATTTCCATCTCATACTGGGCATTGATGTCGCCGATACGATAGTTCTCTTCGACCATGCTCCCCTCCAGACGTGCGAACACCGAGTTCAGGATGGCATAGGCCTCGCGTTCATCTTCAACGACATGGTAATTGTCCGCGATAAGCTGTTCTTCCTCGGCCTCCGACAGAAACATATCCTCATCGGCCGGTGTATCCGCCTCCGCCGCTATCAGATGTCTTTTGTGCGGTGCCGGTTTGGGCGCGGAATATACCGGCTTCGACTTGACGTTGCCTTTGTCCGGGGATACGGCAGTAGGTTCAGGCTCCGGCTCAACGGTATAAGTCGCCGCTTCTTTGACAGGAGAGATCACCGGGGCAGGTGCGTTGACCGCCATGCGCTCACTCCGATTGTCGAGACCGGAAGCTGTGCCGACAAGAGTGCGGATTGTCAGCCATCCGGCCATCAGACAGGCGGCCGCCCCGCATACCGCCGCAATGCGCAGACGCCATTTCGAGGGAGAGGATACCGCGTTGCGCTCACGCGCCATCTCGGCCTCAAGCGCCGAGTCAATGCGCGCGGCGAGTCCTGCGGGAATATCGGCCTCCGCCACATCGGTGGCAGCTATCGCCCGGAACATATTCCGTTCCGCCTCCAGATCCTCCGGCAATTCCCGTTCTGCTGAAAAGAACTCCAAAAGCCGCCGCTCCTCGTCGGGAACGGTAAGACCTTCGTACCACCGGTCGAGTATTTCTCTTATTTCTTTATATTCAGTCATAATCATGAGGAAAGATTTTTAATTTATATCGAGCAGTTCCCTCAGCCTTCTCCGGCCTCGTGAAAGAAGCTGCCGCACATTGTTCTCGGTCTGTCCTGTAGCCTCCGCTATTTCCGAATTGTCAAGGCCTCCGAAACTGCTCAGACGTATCACCCTGCCTTGTCCCGGAGGAAGGGAATCGATCAGGATTTCGATCCTCCGGCGGGTGTCTCTGTATTCTGTGGAAGAGGTTTCTTCCGGGGCCCGGAGTTCGGCGGCTTCTTCAAGAGCGACCGACGGCTTTTTTCTTCTGAGCATCGAGATGCATTCGTTGCGCAGGGCCGCCATGGAGTAAAGCCTCAGTTCTCCGCTGTCGTCAGGAATCCCGTCACGACGCCGCCACAGCTTCACCTGTGTCTCCTGCACGGCATCGGCTGCATCGTCGGGAGGCATGCCCATCTTCAGCGCGGCGCCATACATCAGCCGCTGAAGAGGGAGCACCCGTTGTCGGAATTCCTGCTCTGTCATTCTTTCTTATCAGTTGTTTACGTTTTCTGACATCTCTTATTTTCCACCGCCCTGACCTCCTTGAGCCCCGGAAGACTCTTTCTCTATGTTGGCCGCCGTCTTTTTGACACCGGCTGTCAGACCGCCGAACTTGAACGACACGCTCAACCCGACATTCCACTGGCTGTATCGGTTCCGGCTCGTGAGTCTCGCAGTCTCGTCAGCCTGCGTATAGCCGTTTGTCCTGTAGGCCGGAAGGATATTGCCGAGACTTAACTGTAGAGTCAGGGCGTCATCCTTGAGAAAAGATCGGCTTGCTCCAAGTCCGTAATAGTAGTTGTTGTTGGCTCCTTTGCTCTGCAGGTCGATCCAGGGAGTGTAGAAGCCGCCGTAGCCGCTGAGACGGACTTTGCACGGCAATGTATAGTTTACGCTCGTATTGGCGTAATATTGCCATCCGCAGTTCTTGGCTTTGAGCATCTCCGAACTGGCCGAGAGATAGTTATAGCTGGCCGAAAGGTAGAGAGACCACCGGAGGGCGTCAGTTATGTTCCAGTCCCCGCTGAGATCCGCCGTGAAACTGTGAGACTTTCCGACATTGGCATATGTGGAGTTAAGTATGTCGTCTTTCATAAAGATAACGTCGTTGATCAGATTATCGACATACATGTAAGTGACTTTCGCGCTTCCCGAGAATTTTCCTTCGTAGTTGGAATAAGCCAGCGACACGTTGTGGCTTTTCTCGCTTTTGAGATCCGGATTGCCGTAAGTGATCTGGCCCGGCGTCATCACATTGACATATGGATTCAGATTCCACAGCTGCGGACGCGATATACGCATCTGATAGGCCATGCGCAGACTTGAGGCCTGTGTGAAATTATAACTTATCGCAGTGTTGGGCACCAGGTCGTTGAGACGTGTGGTAAAATCCGGATAATCGCCGATTCTGTATCGGAGGCCCATCCGTGTATGTTCGTATCGGAGACCGGCCTTGACATTCCACTTGTCGAACGATCCTGTCCAGGAAGAATACAAGGCATATATATCCTTGAACTGCTTCATGTCCACACGCATATCTTCCGGCATCACCGCATCAGAGATATCCGTTCCGAAGTAAGGACGCCGGTCAGCGTGCGAAGGATTGAGATTGATCTTTCCACCGGCTTCAAACAGATGACGGCTGTTGATCTGATTCGAGTAGTCGATTTGGAAAATATGTGTGCCGTATCCGCCCATTTCCCGGTTGGCCGAGAACGGAGGCTCGCCTGATTCTCCCTCTATGTCCTTGAAGTAATAGTCCGTATTCTGATGCTGCCGTCCGTAATCATATTCATATGAGGCGACAAGCGTGTGGTTCTCCCGTCCGAACGTATGCTGGTATGAAGCGGAGAACCCGACTCCGTTGTAACGCCCCTGCAGATCGAAGTCACGGCGCAGTTTCCAGAGAGTCGACATGTCGTTGCCGAACATCGTACGGTCCTCACCTCCGATGTTGTTCCAGTTATTGTTGGAGTAATATCCTGAGAACGTGACAAGATTCAGAGTGTCCGGCTCCCACGACATATTCAGGCTCACGCCCGTATAGTCCCAGCCGTTTTTCGACTTTGACTCACTGCGCATAAGGCGGTTGGGTCCTCCTGTCAGATCTTCCGTCTCACGCATCTGTGACGAGGAGCGGGGCCATACATTCCCGTTGTTATAGCTGACCGTGGCGTCGAGCATCACCTTGTCGGCCTTTGTGCGGGCATTGACATATCCTCCCGCCTGCCATGCGTTGACCCACCCCGAGAGTTGTGTCATGAATCCGCTAAGATTCTGGCTCTTGTCGGTAATGATGTTCAGTATGCCGCCTACGCCCTCAGCCTCGTATTTCGCACCCGGCTCGGAGATCACTTCTATTTTCTTGATCGACGAGGCGGGCAAGGATTTCAGAACAGTCTTTATGTCACCCTTAAGCATGGGGTCCTCATGTCCGTTCATCAGTATCTTGAAACTCGACTGTCCGTTTACCTTCACATTGTCTTCCGCATCTACGGTCACTCCCGGCACCTTACGGAGGATATCGAGAATGTTCGAACTTCCGGCTTCAGGATCTTCCGTAACGTTATATGTAAGCTTCGCACCGTCGCTCTGCACGAGCTTTTTGCGCTGCACGATCACGAAATCGTCAAGTTCCGTATAACCGGCCGCGGCGACGGAGTCCGTGTCGGCCTCCGATGCTTCGGCCGTAGTGGAACCGGCTGCCTCGGCGGCAACCGGTTCCGCAGCTATATTGTATTGGTATGAGATCAGTGTCAGAGCCGCGACGGCTAAACTTTTCCAGTTCATAGTGGCATTCTTATTATTGCTTTCACACACGTAACGCCGCCACTCCGCCGTCTGTGACACCCGACCTCCGAAAATTTTCAGAATAATTTATCCGAGAGCGATTTTCATATCTCCAAAAGCCATCTCCACGCGGGCAGAACATGAATTACCATTCCATTGTCTAATTTAATTTCCTCGTTACTGTCAGACGTTATGATAAAAAGATTGTCGCAACCTGTAGCTGCCGCAGCCTCGACAAGTCCTTTGATCTCGCGTCGGCGTGTTTCCTCATCCCTCATATCCCATGTCACTTGAATCAGCCGTTTGATCTCCATGCCGCTCTGGACCACAAAATCACATTCGCCCTTTCCCTGATAATAAAATATACGGTCAACAGGAGTTCGCTGACGGTAAAGATGCAGAAACACTGTATTTTCAAGTTTCTTGCCGTCATCCCCGCTCATAGGCAACAACACCGCATCACGCAGACCGTTGTCAATACAATAATACTTCGGCTGTGAACTTTCAATTTTCTGTAACGACTTGCTGTAATTTGGAACCCGTAGGAACATAAAAATATCGCAGGCATGGTTCGCCCAGTCATACAGATCATCTTTGCTTACTTTCAGACCTCGTGACTTGATATCGCCATGTATGGCCCGGATGGATGTCGGCTTTGTAAGATTCCCCATTATACGCTTCAGGTAGTATCTGAGTACTTCAATGTTCGACAGGCCGTAGTGTTCTACCAGATCCTTCAACAGCATAGTGTCAAAATATGTCTGCAACCTCTTCACCTTCTGCAATGGATTTTGCGTGAGCACGACTTCGGGAAATCCCCCTTCATTGTTGTACTCAAAAAACGCATTACGAAGTTTAGCAATGTCAGATTCCAGCCAGCTGTCGGTCTTTATTCCCTTAAAACCACAATATTCTTTGAAAGAAAGAGGCAATGTCTCTTCTTCCTCCGGCCAACCGCGCAAGACTGATTTAAGCTCACTGCCGAGCATTGTCGCATTGCTGCCGCTGATATATATATTCTTGGAATAGTGTTTGTAAAGACGCATTACAAAATATTCCCACCCTTCAATCAACTGTATCTCATCAAAAAACATATATACGAACGACATTTCCATATCCGGAAACATCTCCCTGTATGCCTCTATGATCTGATCAAGATCATCCGATGTCATACGAACAAGACGCTCATCATCAAAACTCATCCATAAAACCCGTTCCCGTTCTACGCCTGCGGCAAGAAGATTATTTACTACTGTCTCCATTCTTGATGTCTTTCCACACCTCCTTACCCCGGGTATTGTAACAATCTTTCCCTCATTTACCGGAAGCTGCTTTTCACGCTTTTTCAGATCAGTCGGAAACTCCGCCTGACGCATCGCGATCTGTGCCTTGATATATAATTTATCCATACTGTCCTAAATTTTAGGACAAATATAATATTTTTTGTCCTAAAATTAAAGACAACTTCCAATTATTTACTGTTCCGACATCAGGCGGCGCGGATAGACTGCCGTCGGCTCTGTTATGGCGAGCTTCTTGCGCAGATTGTATTTTATGTTGTCTACCGTACGGACACTGCGGTTGGTCATCCGGGCAATATCTTTCGAATTAAGATTGAGCAGCACGTAAGCGGCCATGTTCATCTCCGTCTTTGTCAGATCCGGATGATGGAGAGAAAGCTTTGTGTACAACCTCTGGTTGGTCTCATCGAACTGATTTTTGAAATTCTCCTGAAGCTGAGATATCCCCGTCGATTCCCTCAATACGGATTCTATAGATCTTAGTCTCTCCTCGGCCGAAGATGAATCCCTGTGCATTTCCGAACGTACAGTAATCAGCATGGTTTCCATCTGTGCGGCCGCCAAAGACACGTTGCACAATTCTTTTTTGCGCATCGAAAGCTCATCAGCAACAGTCTCTTTCTCCTGCTCGGAACGTAGCATTCTCGTCTCCATATTTTTAGCCTTGCGCGATGCCCTGATCTTCAGAATAAGAATAAGGCACAATATCCCGAGCAATATCATTCCGCATACCAGAGAAATTATTATGACCCTCTGAGTCCGCGATTCCGCTGTCTCTACCTTTTTCTTCAATGCACTGTAATCTTCTGGCGATATCCTTTCGGCAAGCATCGAGTTCATCAGCCGGCTGTCGGCCTGCGATACCGAATCCTCGATCATTATGGCTTCACGCAATCTATCCGAAGCCTCCCGCCATCTGCCGAGTCCGTAAAGCGCGTCTCCTTCCGCATGAAGCAACATGGCGCGTGTATCCGGATTATCCACATTAACCGCCGCATCTTCATATTTACGAAGCTTGTCAAGGGCATCCTGATAATCGCCACGTCCGATATCTATTACCATGTATCGCAGCAGAATCGCTGTCTTGTTGGGATTAAAATAAGGTTCTTCGAGAGCCTTTATAAAGTAACCCTCCGCTTTCTCTTCATCTCCACAATCCTGATATAAGGTACCTCCAAGACCTAACCAGGCGATCTTGAACGCAGGAGATACCGATTTATATTTTTCAGACAGCCGCCATTCTTTCATTGCCTCAGACATCTCCTCGCGGCTCTGGGCATGAACCGCCATAGCCATATGCAAGCGTCCATAACATTTTTCATAAAGCTGTCGTTCACATCCCGCCTCAATTATTTCAAGCGTTTCTTCAGCTTTAAGGAGTGCCGTACGGGCTGACTCGACATTGCCGGTAGCACAAAAGATATCATTCATTCCTATATACGCATTCAGATCATAGTATCGGAGGCTGTCGGGTTTCGGTTTTTCTATCATGGAATTCAACACCTCCAGACATTCCTTGTATCGGCGGCATCCGAGAAGTCCAGTCGTATAATACTGGTCAAGTCTCAGACCCTCCGACATCGTCATTTTTCTATTTTCCCGTTTTATCCTGTCGGATTCTTCAAGAAGCAATCCGAACTTGCCCTGACGGTTTAACTCCATCAGCCTTTTAAAATCGACATCTCCGGCTACCAGACACAATGTGCCCGTGAATAACATAAAAAACATTATCGCAGTTCTTTTCATGCCGCAAGTTAATAAATTCTCCCCATATCATCATCCCTGTTTCAGGATATATACTCTCTCCCTACTCATGCGACACAATGCTTATTTTATTGATTATCTGTTATTTAATAATTCATGAGTAATAAATGAGTAATTTTTATGGCTAAACAGGAGTTTTTAGGTAAGATTATTTTTTTGAAAGAACAAAGCCTGAATTTAAATTTGCGCTGCGTCTGTTGCCCGCGACAGCATTACGCCACAGACGTGATCCATGTTTCATTTTCTCAGGCGTAGGGAAAGCAATATAATCCATATCATGAAGAAAATATTTACATTAATTCTCATGACAGCGATAGGAATATCGGCGTATGGTCAACAATCCAGTGTCACCCGACACGCAAACAACGGTTTTAGCAAAACCATAACGACCGATCGAGACGGCAACATTATCCGGCAGGAAGAATCAAAGAATCCTGCCAAGACCGTACTAAAAGCGGAAAATGAGGATGAAGGAACACAAATGACGATATATGTCCGACTTGTCTGCCCCGATGATATGGAGCCGGTTATGGTGTGGCATGGTTCCTATTTCTTAGGAGAGGGAGCATACTGGGATGGAGAAGAAGTGATCGCGCTTGAACTCGGCAATTCATTGGACCGTGAGAACAATATCGTAAGCGCCCAGTTCACCAAAAAAGACTATACCGGTAATCCGGAAGACTACTGGTTTGTCATCCATAAGTATGATGAACTTGTGGATGGCATGGAAATCACATTCGACGGATCCGATGCCTGCAATGCCTATTCGTTCAGCTTTCTCAACCCCGAAGGCGAGCAGCTTATGCCAAGTCACTATATGGTTGATGTCAATACACAGGAATATTCTCTTCTGGAAACCGGTAACATACAGGAAGCTATGGGATCCATCAACGTATATAGCGGTTCATATCAATTCAATGTCGCAGAGAATTTGTTCGATCTCTACTGGCGGTCGTACTCCGATGGACGGTCAGAACGCAAATACATTGAGGCCCCGGTATTTTATCTCAATGACCTGCCCGAGGATATGGCGGTATGCGGAGAACTCAAGGCAATTGAGAAATTAGAAGGTAACACACTCACCGCACTTGTCATGACCACTCCCAACGTAAGAGAACCGGGACTGACAACCAATAACCCAGCTGATTACGCTGAAGTTCCCACAGACTTCATTCCTGATGCGGGACTCTACGGAGACAGCCGCATAGGTATATACACAGATCTTGTCAACAATGGATTCGCATCTACCGGTTATGGATACAGCTATCCCATTATGTGTGAAGTTGGTGAGAAAGTGACATGTATGACACATCTCTGCCTTAACCAACCTACAATGAAAGGAGCGGATGTCATGCAGGTACTGTATAACCCGGCACTCAGACGTCCACTATCGGACATAGGAATCACACCGCAGTCACTCATTCAGGAAGAAAGTAAACCAATAATTAAACACATCAACAAGACATTTGGCAATGCGAGCGATAATTTATATTGCCGCACCTTCGAGTATTGGGACGATTTGGATATGTTCAAATTAATGAATGGCAAACTTCCCGCCTCACCTTCAGACTATGACTATATTATGGGAAACTGCGCTCCATTGCTCGTGTCGTTAGGCATGTGGCCTGAAGCATACGGGCCGCTGCCGGAAGGGTTCTCGGATTACCTCCTGGATATGGGATATTTCACTGCATCTTATTGCGGACGTTCAGGAGAAGCACTTCTTAAACTGCTCGACCTGGCACAGGTAAGACAGACGGTCGACGGACCTGCCTTGACATTCACTATCGACGTGGATGGAGCTCCTGTAGACGGAACGGTACAGTCGCACAACAATGCCGTAATGCTTTGCAATATCGACAAACCGGACTGGGTACCACCGACAGCACAATTGTTATGGTTTACTGACGAACAACTTGTGACAGATCATTTCCAGACTCCCGAAAATGCGGTTTTACATCTTTACGCGGCAGATTTCCGCTACACACTTAACGATACATCTGACAAGGACATGATGGAGGCATATCCATTGGAATCGATCAAAGTGGAGTATGCTCCCACCGGCAGCAACGAATTCACTGAAATCGAGGTATCTGAGAACGCCGACATGTTCTTCATGCCCGGTTACGGATACTGCTATGATGGTTCGCTTGCCGGCATAGACCGAGGTTCCGACAATGGCTGGATGGATCTCCGCATCACCCTCACAGATGATTCAGGCAATGTACAGACGCAGACGCTGTCTCCCGCATTCCGCGTAGATTCGCTGGCAGGAATCGAAGAAATATCACTCTACAATACCGGCAACAGCCACGA
>OHAJ01000061.1_pt1 | contig 60135 bp, 53 predicted proteins | sample 1577101 | NCBI WGS metagenome assembly OHAJ01 (sample SAMEA3541531, study PRJEB24748) | human gut metagenome | biome: human gut; feature: human-associated habitat; material: faeces | place: China | collected 2012
CATATGTGGTTGACCGGATTGAGGATGCAAACGGAAATACGGTTTCTGAAAATACTGGCTCCAGAGCTGGAGACGTTATAATGCGGATATTGGATTCGATAGCGGTTGATGCTGTGAATTATGGCAATGAAGCTGACGTAGAGGCATCTCTTGTCAGAAAGGTCGCGCTTGTCATGGCGCGTTCGGCAGCTATTCGGGGTGGCCAGCGACTCTCCGTCACGGAGATGGAAGGCATAATAAGCGGTCTGTTTGCCTTGCCTGACCCTTCCCTCACGCCTAATGGAAATCCTGTCTATACTCTTCTTGACGAGTCGGCGATCGCGCGTCTTATTTCGTGATATTTTATGTTACCGCCCTTGTCTGTCATTCTTAAAATAAGAATGGAGAGATATAAAAATGGCAGCATCTGCTTGACGGATGCTGCCATTTTTATTTAAGTGTGGTTTGTATTATCTGTCAGATTCTTCGATCTTGCGTCCGATCATATTGTTGAAAGAATCCTGAGCCAGAAGTTCCTCTACGGTGAGATGCATTCTGTATCTCCAGTAGTGGCGAGGATTGGCAGGTTCGTTGATCTGCTCGTCAGCGGGATTCTGACGGCGGAGACGGCCATCGGCCGAAAGCCAGTCCTGAAGAGGAAGTATGCAGAGCATTGACGGGCTCTTCAATTGCAGGTCGATTATTTTGTCGCATATCCAAGGCTCTGCGAAATAGGGTGCCTCCCCATGTTCATGCAGCACATTGTTATAGAATCTTTGTGCTACGCCATGATCCGATTCCCACCAGGCGCGGATACCGCCCATGTCATGTGTGGAGGTGGTGCATACGCTGTAGTAGGGATAGTGCCAGGTATCTCCGAACTCGGCCTGCGGATCCTTGGGCATACGCTGGATCTCAAGACTCAGGATCTCGAGCTGATGCATTACCGCCGGTACACAGTCAGGAATCATACCGAGGTCTTCGCCGCATGCCAGCATTGACGTCGAGTCAAGTAGCGGGGGAAGTTTCCACATGGCTTTGCCATACCAGAAATCATTGTGGCGGTGATAGAAGAAGTCGTTATACAGACGGTTGAAACACCATTTGGCATAATCGCTGAGCACTCGGTACTGATATGTGTACTGTGCGGCGATGCGGGGATGATAATGCCCTTTCTGATACGGATCCTCTATGAAGAGAACATCATCGATGATGCCGAGCAATGCATTTTTGAAAAGCCCGTTTTTGTCCGAGTTCTCCTGAGTGGCAAAGTATTCTTCTACCTTTTCCTGAGTGTTGACAAATGATTTGAGGCCGTAGCGGTCACCTCCGATTCTGTCAAGGAATAGTTCTTTGGCTTCTTCGGAATGTTCACCGAAGAAATCGGTCAGCATCCATTCGAGAATCAGGGGATTTGTCTGCACGTCGGTATCGATCCAGAAGTCATAATTGCTGCGCAGTTCTTCGGGAGAGAACGGCATCGCCGGATTGAAATATCCGAGAAGACCATGCACGGCATTCAGAGGAATCTGCCATATGCGGAAGAATCCGAGAATATGGTCTATTCGGTAGGCGTCAAAATATTCCGACATCTTGCGGAAACGGTCTTTCCACCACTGGAATCCGTCTTCTGCCATGGCATCCCAGTTGTATGTCGGGAATCCCCAGTTCTGGCCGAGCACAGAGAAGTCATCCGGGGGTGCTCCGGCCTGACAGTCCATGTTGAACAGACGAGGCGAACGCCATGCGTCGACGCTGAAACGGCTTATTCCGATAGGAATGTCTCCTTTGAGCACAACGCCGTTGGCATGTGCGTAGTCGCGTGCCTCGCGGAGCTGTCGGTCGAGATGATATTGTACGAAGTAGTGGAAATCGATCTGCTTCTGGTGAGCGGCCACAAATTCGGTTACTTTCCTGTCGTCATAGACCGAATATTCTCTCCATGCGAAATGATCGGGAGTCTTGTATTCCTCGCGCAGTACACACCATGCCGCATAAGGCATAAGCCAGTATTCATTGGCTGATACAAACTCTTTGAAATCCTTGCGACGGCGTGTCGATCCGAAATCTTGAGTGAAAATCTCGCGTAGGTATTCGAGCTTGGCGCTGTTTACACGTTCATAGTCTACGGTCGGTAGTATGTTGAGCTCATGGCGGAGTTTGTCGTAGTGTTTTCTACGCTCCTCATCCTTGAGCGTTCCCACGGCTTCCGGACGTATGTACATGGGATGCAGTGCGAATGTGGAGTTAGCCTTGTAGGGATAGGAGTCAACCCATGTTCCGAGCATGGTCGTGTCGTTGATCGGGAGGATCTGAAGGATATTCTGGCCCGTGCGTACGCACCAGTCCACCATCTTCTTCATGTCAAGGAAGTCGCCGACTCCGAAGTTGTCTTCAGTGCGGATCGAGAATACCGGTATTGCCGTGCCGGCACCTTTCCACTGGCGCTTGGGGTTGGCGAATCTTGTGCCGTCGATCACCACCTGTTCACCTTTTCCGTGAGGACGTACACCATAGACCCGATTATTCATAGCTTCCCAGCCTACGGTCTCGCCGTCCTTGTCAAGGATAAGGAATTTGTACTCGAAAGGCACCTTGAATTCATTAAGCGGCAGGTTTATCTCCCACACGGGGAAATTATGATCGTTCATTCTCAGGGCGCGTCTCGGATCCCAGTTCCCTAAGAAATCACCTTCGCCTGCTATTGCGAGGCATTCGTCGGGTGCGATCATGGGAGCTTCGATGCGGATGTTGAGTGTATCGGGCAGAGAAGGCAGCTGAGGCTGACGGTTGTCTCGTCTGAGTATTCCGTCAAGGAATGCCGATGAGTAGAATGGCTTGTCTGCCGGCATATCATGCCAGTTGTCGAAAATAAGATATTCGCTGATACCTTCTCCGGCACGGAAATGATGGTTCTCTCCCCATTCGAATCTCCATGCACGTCCTTCAGCCTTGACTACGAAATAATAGTCAAAATCTTCAGGCTTGTTTTCAGTCTCAAGCGTGAATTGCCACATGTCGGGGCTGATGAGGTTCATCTCGACGGCTTCACGCGCGTCTCCGCCTCCCAAAGCCGGGATCGTACCGCACAGGTAAACGCTTTCTCCCCAGTTGGTGTGGTAATTGATGTTGAAAGAAATTTTCATGAGCTTATATTTTAAGTTTTGATTTTATCCGCATTTTGATGTGCCGCAAGATGTGCATATCAGGCATCCTTCCTGATATACCAGTGTCTCGGCTCCGCAGTTGGGACATTTCTGGCCTGTGGCGGCGGTTCCGTTGGTCAGATACTTTTTGAGTGCGCGTTCGACTCCCATTTTCCAGGTGTTTATGTTGGTCGAATCGAGTTCGAGTCCCCCTACGAGTTTCAGCACCTGATCGATGGGCATGCCATATCGCAACACGCCTGAGATCAGTTTGGCATAGTTCCAGAATTCCGGATTGAATTTTTCGCTCAATCCCTCGATAGTTGTCTTATAGCCACGTTTGTTGATGAACTGGAAGTCGTAGCGTTTGTTTCCTTTTTCATCTACTGTCTTTATGATTTTACCCTTGTTGACTGATTTCGGACAGAATATCCCGTCTTCGTCATCCGCAAGTCCGGTAAATATTTCATAGGGCTGGTTGTTGACGAGGCCTACGAATGCGATCCATTTCTCTTTATTGTTCTGGAAGCGCACCACATCCGCCTCAAGTTCAGCCGGTCGTTTTGAGATGTGTGCCGGCGTCGCCATTACGGGTACGGCCGGAGTTTTCTTGACTGATTCAAGCACATTGTTGCGCGAACCGTCTCTGTAGACCGTACATCCCTTGCAGCCGGCTTTCCATGCTTCTACATAAAGACGGTTCACAAGCTCCTCGCTTACATCCGACGGCAGATTGATAGTTACGGAAATTGAATGGTCCACCCATTTCTGAACGGCTCCCTGCATCCTGACTTTTTCCATCCAGTCCACATCGTTTGATGTGGCTTTGTAATACGGAGACCGTGCCACGAGCTCTTCGATCTCTTCCGGAGTCATGTTGCGTTTGGCCTCGATGCCGTTTATGCGCATCCACTCCAGAAATTTATGATGATATACGATGTATTCCTCGAATGCGTCGCCCACTTCGTCCACGAAATCTATCTTTATATCGGGATCTCCCGGATTGACTTTGCGTTTGCGCTTGTATACCGGCAGAAAGACCGGCTCTATGCCCGAGGAGGTCTGGGTCATTATAGAGGTTGTGCCCGTGGGTGCTATGGTCAGACAGGCTATATTGCGGCGTCCTGTTTTAACCATACGTTCATAGAGTGCCTGATCCGCTTCACGCAGACGCTTTATATAAGGATTGTTTTCTTCTCTCTTCGCATCGTAGACCTCAAAGGCTCCGCGTTCTCCAGCCATTGTCACTGACGCGTCGTAATATGCGAGGGCGAGTGCTCTGTGGACGCTTACCGAGAATTCGGTGGCTTCGGGAGTGCCGTATCTCAGTCCGAGCGCGGCGAGCATATCTCCCTCTCCGGTTGTGCCGCAACCAGTGCGGCGACCCTTAAGGGTCTTGTTGCGTATCTTCTTCCACAGATTCAGTTCTGTGCTTTTCACCTCTGCGGTTTCCGGATCGGATTCGATCTTTTCGATGATGGTGTCGATTTTTTCCATCTCGAGATCAATTATATCATCCATTATGCGCTGGGCTTTGCCCACGTGATCGGCAAAAAGTCTGAAATCGAACTCAGCCTCGGGGGTGAAAGGATTCTTTACATAGCTGTAGAGATTTATGGCCAAGAGACGGCAGCTGTCGTAAGGGCAGAGGGGTATCTCTCCACAGGGATTGGTGGATACTGTCTCGAATCCTAAATCACTGTAGCAGTCAGGAACGGATTCCTTACGGATGGTGTCCCAGAAGAGAACCCCCGGCTCTGCGCTTTTCCACGCGTTGTGCACGATTTTTTTCCATAGCCGTGAAGCGTCTATTTCTTTTGAGACAGCGGGAGTGTCCGAATAAACAGGAAATTGTTGGGTATATGTCGTTCCCTCTGTCACGGAACGCATGAAATCATCGTCAATCTTGACAGACACATTGGCGCCTGTGACTTTGCCTTCGGTCATTTTTGCATCGATGAAATCTTCTGCGTCCGGGTGCTTTATGCTTACGGACATCATCAGTGCGCCGCGGCGCCCGTCTTGCGCCACTTCCCGAGTCGAGTTGCTGTAGCGCTCCATGAACGGCACGAGTCCCGTTGATGTCAGGGCGGAGTTTTTGACAGCGCTCCCTTTGGGCCGGATGTGAGAAAGATCGTGTCCTACACCTCCGCGGCGTTTCATCAGCTGGACCTGCTCTTCATCGATGCGGATTATGCCTCCGTATGAATCGGGATGTCCGTCAAGTCCGATCACAAAACAGTTGGAAAGAGATCCCACCTGACGGTTGTTTCCGATGCCCGCCATAGGGCTCCCCTGAGGAACGATATATTTGAATCCCTGAAGAAGACCAAACACCGTTTCCTCGCTCATTGGGTTGGGATATTTGTTCTCGATGCGTACTATTTCAGAGGCTATGCGATGGTGCATGTCATCGGGTGTCAGTTCGAAGTACGATCCATCGGAATCCTTAAGGGCATATTTGCTTGCCCAGACGCGGGCTGCAAGCTCGTCTCCTTTGAAGTATTCGAGAGTGGCTGCGTAAACGTCGTTGTAGTTGTAGCGTTTTTCAGACATTTTCTAAGGGTAAGTGCCTGATGATGGCACTAATTGTATGTTTATGTTATGATTGTTATAAATTATGTTGTAAAATTAGCCAAAAAAATTCACATTTCATTAATATCGTTCCACTTTTTTATAATACCGGACCGGCGATCGGGTTCTCGCTTTTTATGAATCCTGTTTCTGACGCTTGTCGTCATGTTTACTCTCTCTTGAGTTGTTATGTGCTGTCAGTTAAGGCATAAATCATACGATGACAGATTTTTAGGAACTGCAGCATGATCGTGGGAGTCAATGTGGCCTGATTTCGGCTCGTAAAAAATAATTATTCTCAGTTGCAGGGAGTCTTCTATTCCGTAACAGTTCTGTTCTGCAACATATGCTCCCCTTATATGGTTTTCAGCCATAATGTCATTTATGACGATTGCATCGAGTAGTGCGAAACGTCCGATGCGCGCGCCGTCGGAATAGATGTCTATCCAGATTAATCCTCTTTCGGAGCACAGTGACAGACTGACCGGACATCCGGGCAGGATTTCATGCAGCCGCCTCGATCCTTCTGCCGATCCGGGACCGCAGGTGAGATTGAAAGTCTGGCATGCCTGATGGCCATGTCTTTTCAATATGGTTTCGATGCGTGTGGTCATCTCGTGGTATGCTTCTTCACCTATGAGATTTATCGTAGGATCATCTTCCGGCTCATTTTTTTGAACGCTGCGTGCCATTTTTTTCAATGATTCTTTCATGATCCGACAGTCGTGACAGGCCTGCAGATCGAATGCCAGACCCGCAAGGATAATAGTGATACATATAAGCAGCAATTCAACCATTTGTCGTGATTCAGGAATTAGTTTATTATTAAACGGTTTTGCCGCATGATTGGATCGGTGGGAGAGTGTAAAAGAAAACCGTGTGGATACGATCTCTGTCGCATCCGCACGGTTTTTATATTATTTGGACCCGGTATTTTTAGCGGATCACAACCTTTCCGCTCTTGTTGCCGATAGTGTATACGTAAACTCCGGCTCCGAGTTCAGCAGCCTTGATCGAACCGTTGCCCGACACTTTCTGCTCAAGAACGCACTGTCCGTTGGTAGAATAGAGGACAAGATCGCAGGGAGTCCCGGCAGAGTAGACGAGTTCTCCGTTTTCGTAACGTACCAGAGTATTGTCTGCTTCGAATACCGACACGGCATTACCGCCACCTTTCGTGATGACAGTGATCGAGGTAAGTTTTGTGTCTGAGCCGGCTTCTGTTACATAGAGATTTGTAATGAACGTGGGGGTATCGGGTTCGTCATCGTAATATTCTGTATGGAATTCGGCTGGCAGGGGAACGTTGGCTGTCAGGCTGATATTGTTTTTGACAACCTTGGATCCCATCATGCATGCACCGCCGCAACATAATGCTACCGTGCGATCTTCTGTCAGACATTCCGCTGTCACGTCCACAAGCATGTTCTGCGTGCTCAGTATCGAAATCTCCGGATCGCATGTGAAAGTACCGTAACCGTCATCTGTCCAGTCTGTACATGTCAAAGTTTCGCCATCAGGGATTTCTGTGCCCTTCTGGGTAAACATCACAGTCTGTGCGTTCATGCCTAACGCGAATGCCGCGCAAGCGGCGAATAGGGTAAATTTTTTCATATTCTTATATGATTGTTTGTGTTTGTTGATTATTCAGTTTTTTCACTCTCGGAATCGGTCTTGGGAAACAAGGGCTTTTTGACCACCTGGAGAACGCCGGTATTGTCGCTGACAAACGCCACGACCGAAAGGTTTTCGGGCTGCCAGCGTTCCTTGTCGGTCCAGCGTGTCTCTATCGAACCTTCCACTTCGGTCGTGAATCCGTTTGTAAGTGATATCTGGTTTCCTCTCAGACCGTTGAATATCTGTGCGCGGAACACGTTGTTGTGTACATAATCAGGCATCGTTTCCGTAGTGCTTCTTTGCGAAGCTACAATGCCGTTCTCAAGAATCCAGAACTGTATGTTCGCCATGCGGTCGGATCCGCTGATTATGTCCGCTTTGGCCGTGATCGTGCCGGTCTGTCCGCCCTCATGTGGCGTATATTCGACATTAAGGTCTATGTTTACATCGGTTTCTTTCTGAAGGCCTTCGCGGACTGCTGTGGGCCACAGATCGTAAACCATAGGATTGCCCATGTTGATCACTCCCATTGGAAATGACTGTATGCCATAGGCCTCCATTATCGCGTTTCCTTCTTCAGTCATGAGACCGATGCGACCGGTTTCGAAATTTGTCCTTGATGTCGATATGCCGAATCCACCGCAATGGATGCTCACTGCTATAAACTTGTCCTCTCCATATTGTTCTTCAAGCTGTTCGATGACTTTATGGGCCTCCGGACAGTTGATGCAGTTCTGGCCTGTGAAATCTTCAAGAAGTACACCTCTCTCCACTTTGATTGCTTCTCCAAGTATGTAGCGGTCATTTTCTCCCACCTCGTCGCAGGCGGTGAATGTTACCGCAGTCATGGCCACGGTGCATGCAATGAGTGAATTTTTATATATAGTCTTCATTTGCTTAGAAGTTGTATGTGTAGTTGATCTTGAATCCATGCATTGCCGGTACCGGACGGCAGAGACCGCCGGAGCAGTCGAAGCCTGCGCGTGTGCGTCCGTAGCTGAGCATAAGACGGTTGTTGCGGTAGTTTCCGGTGATGCCGAACATATAGTAATGTGTGCCTGTATCGCCGCAATTCCACATGTCGCTCACGGAGAACATCATGTAGGGCGTCCAGGAAAATTCGAGAAGTCCGTAGGCCCAGTCTTTCTGATCCTGTTTTGTAAACAGATACTGTGCCTCGCCGCGCAATGTGAATTTGCGGTTGAATTTATATTTGGCATCGACTACAAGAATGTTTGTCTTGATATATTTCTCATCTGTCTCCACAATGGGTACAACCTGATTGTTGAGCATCTGGTTCATATACATGAACGTCATCGTGAGTGGCGCGGAGAAACGTTTCTCGACCTGTACGTTGATATCGTAGTAGTTGCATGCGCCGGTGCGGAAGAAAGGAAATGCGCATCCGTCGTTTACGGGTCTTGCGCCGTCCGTGCCCTGCACCATGCCGTCAAGACCTTCGGGAGCGGGCTGCATCGACAGTCCGGCCACATAGCTGGCGTTGATCGTCAGTTTTGTGCCGTAGCGGCCTCCGAGCGGAGATTTGCGCGGGAACAGATAACTGAACGATCCCTGATATGCCCATTCGCCGTCGGCATATTGCGTGGCATAGGGGTAGAGGGCCGGAAGAGAATATGTGTGCATGTAGGTGAATGCAGGCATGTAATTGATAAATACGGAATTGCCGTCCATCTTCCTTTGGGATCTGTAGGACATGTTGAAACTCCGTTTGGCCTGCAGCATGGCGCTGATTCCCTTTTTCGAATATGACGCGCTGAGCATGTAGGCCGTTCCGGTGCCGTAAGTGTATGAGTTGTCATAACTCGGGTCCTGACCTTTCCAGGCGAATTCTCCGAGAATGCTCCACGGGCCTTTCGCGAAACTTGTGCGCACGTCAAACGCGTTCACACAGTCGGGAAGGTTAAGATAGTAATTCGTGTTGCCTACGTATATGTCTTCTTTGCGTTCATGTTTGAGCACCCATGATCCGCCTATCATCCATGTGGCTCCTCGCTCCTGCATCGAAGGGATGTAGTCATGCATGTACAGTTCGGCATTCGCGCCGTAGACCTGAGAATGTTTGCTCCAGTCCCAATAGCGTCTCTGCACACCGCCGAGCATGGTCAGACGCAATCCTTTGACTGCGTTTATGTTCAGTCGTCCTCCTCTGATGGCGTTGTCTATTCCGAGCGAGCGGTCTTCGAAAGTGCGGAGTATAAATCCGTTGCCGAACTGTTCGTAAAAATCTCCCGCCGTAAGCTCGAATCCTTTGTATTTTCCTTTCACATAGAAGTTTGAAAGACCCCATCCGGCAAAATCTTTCTCATATCCGGGGAGCGGCCATTTCATGAACTCTGCCCGTAATCCGGCATCCACGTATCTGCTGGCCATGTTGACATCGGCATACGTGTTGAAAAGTATCTTTTCCGCATATGGGCCTATGGCATTGATCTCTTCATCTATCTCGGGAAACGCGATATCGGCCTGTACGGATCCGTGCACCGCTACCGGATAATCGGCCTTGGCCACGGAAGGCAACAATGCCGCCGCAGACAAGGCCACAATGGGTAATGTATATGATTTCATGTGGAATCGTTGGGTTCTGTCAGATTGGTTCGTTTGTGTGATGACGGATTATTTTGTAATCAGCTGCCGTACTATTTCTATCAGATGGTCTTCCGATCCCTCTGTATAGCCGGAGTGCGATTCAACGATTTTGCCATTGCCGTCCACTACTACCACATGGGGAGGATTCTGGCATCCCATCGCACGTGCGAAATCGCCGCTCTGGTCGAGCAGTACGTCATATTCCCATCCGCGGGCATCGGCCATCGGCTTTACTTTGGTGGCGTTCTGCGCTTCGTCAATAGAGATGGCATAGACTTTTACTCCTGTCTCTTCCACCCAGTCGGGATAGACGTCATGTATGGCGGTCAGCTCGCGTATGCAGGGCTTGCACCATGTGGCCCAGAAACTTATGATGAACGGTTTGCCGTCATTGCTCAGAGTGGCCGAATCAACCGGTTTTCCGGACAGGTCTTTCAGTTGCACCGAGGGAAGCTGGGCATTCGCGGAGAGGGCAATGCCTATTCCGACTGCCACAATCATTAAAAGTCGCTTGATAGATTTCATATGCTAATGTATTTGTTTTGATTCTTCGATTGATAAGGAAAGAAAAGGTTTATCGGGTATATTAAGTAAGTGATCGGATTAAACATATATCAGAATCGCCTGCGCTTCTGATATATGAGATTAAAAAATCACTTACTGTCGTTTTAATTTGATCACTTACTTATGTTTTGATTCGTAAAAATAGCTGTTAAAATCGGAATCGCCAAATAAAATTTATATTTATTGCTAAAAATATGCAATATACTCCTGTTTTGGCGTCTTCTTTTTCTATGCATCCCTACCTGGTTTTCATCATGCCGTTACGGTATGCGTACAGCAGTTCCCGGAGTTCGTCAATCTGTGACTGAAGTTCTTTGCCTTTGTCGGTATCGCGCACGCGGAGTCTGTTTTTGCTCAGTTCGACAAGCTGTGTGGTCGATTTGATGTCTGTGCCGAGCCTTATCGCTTCCTCCGTGCTGCTGAAAGGTTCATGCTGCACGAGTTCGAATCCGCGCGAATGGAATACGAGCGTATATCCTGCGATTCCCGTCGTGGTGTGATAGGCCTTTGCGAAACCGCCGTCTATCACCATCAGTTTGCCGTTGGCTTTGACAGGCTGTTCTCCCTTGCCTGCTTTGACAGGTACGTGTCCGTTGATGATATGTCTGTGGGTGCCCGTCACTCCGAATGAGTCAAGAATGGAATCCACTATCTCCTCTCTTTCCCGCAGAATATAATAGAATCCCTTCGGTTCTTCATGGGTAGCTTTGTCAGCTATGAAATAACGTTCGAAAGTCGTCATTTTTTCCTTGTCGAAAAGAGGGGAGTCAGGACCGCACCACAGATACCAGTAATAATCTATGGCATAATCGTGTATGTCTTCGGGAGAATCGTTATTGAATGCTGCGCGCATGAGCATACCGATGGAATTGAGAAGGTCTTTGCCTTTGGCTTTATTCCCGAGAATTTCTATCTCTTTAAGCGAACCGTCCGCATTCAGCGGCACGGAGGCGTGAAACATCAGATTTGAATTCGATATATTGTATATTGCGCCGTGATTCATCATTGTGGTCATGTGGCGTCGCAGTTTGTCACTGATCATGAACGAGCGGTGAAGCTTGCCTACCAGCACTTTCTCATCTTCTGTCAGAGCGAACGGATCGGCCGGATCGACGGTGGGAAGGCCTGTATCGCGCATGGGATAGCTTTTACCTTCTATCTCCACCTCTTTGTTGTCTGCGGATATGTTTCCGAGAAGTTTTCTTTTTCCCATCTTCCATTCCGGATGCTTGTCGATCATGGCGCCTTCGAGTTTGAACTGTATGATGCTTATCGCCTTGTGCATCTTTGCAAGCAGCGACCGCGATCTTTCATTGTCCGATGCGCTGCCCGGCTCGAGTTTCGGCTGGAATACCTCGCACGGGTCATCGGCATATGTTTCCATGGCAAATGTGGCCAACGGCACAAGATTGATGCCGTATCCCTCTTCAAGTGTGTCCATGTTTCCATAGCGGAGCGCTATGCGGAGCACGTTGGCTATACAGCAGTCGTTGCCGGCGGCAGCGCCCATCCACAATGCGTCGTGGTTGCCCCATTGTATGTCGAATCCTTTGTAGTCGGCGAGCGTGTCCATGATGATATGCGCGCCCTGTCCTCTGTCGTATATGTCGCCGAGTATGTGAAGCCTGTCTATGCTGAGCCGTTGTATCACATTGCATATGGCTATTATGAAATCATCCGCCTGTCCTGTCGAAATGATTGTCTCCACGATCCGGTTGTAATACATCTGTTTGCTTTCGCCGCTCGGAGTCTCGTGAAGAAGCTCCTCGATGATATATGCGTATTCTTTGGGAAGCGCTTTGCGGACTTTGGATCGGGTGTATTTCGATGACACGCTCTGAAGTACTTTTACGAGTCTGTGGAGCGTGATGTTATAGAAGTCGTCAAGATCGCTCTCTTCGGCCCGGATCAGTTCCAGTTTCTGTTCGGGATAATAGATCAGCGAACATAATTGCGCTATGTCCGAGTCTCTCATATCGTTGCCGTAGATCTCGCGCACCTTGCGTTTTATGTTGCCCGATGCATTTTTCAGTATATGCCTGAATGCCTCGTCCTCACCGTGGAGATCGGCCACAAAATGCTCGGTCCCTTTGGGAAGATTGAGAATTGCCTCGAGATTGATTATCTCGGAACTCGCCGCGCTTATTGTCCCGAAGGTCTGAGAGAGAAGTTCGAGAACACGGTGGTCGTTGTCGATTTGTCCGGCGGTATATCTTGCCGTTGTGTTTTCAAGTGCCATAGATGGGGTTTAAGGTTTAGAAGCTGTTTAATGTGCAAATATACAAATATAGTTCGATTATATAACATCATTTGCAGGATTTTATCTATCTTTGTAATCGGAATGAAAGAAAAATTTCTGATAATACGTGCCTGGCTCGGTAAACTCACGTTTCGCACGGGAGTGATTGCGGGGCTGTTGTGTGTGCTTTGCTATTTAATATCGTTTGCGCAGATGCTGCTTCCTTTTTCATTGACTGTCAAGGGCGTGCTGTGGGTTGTCTTTTTCGGATTGGCAAAGACATTCCAGTATTCGGCTTTATTGATTCTCGGCAAGGAGGGCATATCCAGGATCCGTTCCCTGTTCAAAAATAATTCTATAAGTAACCGGCCGAGATAATCAGACCCGTTTATAGTGATTTTGAACGGTTACTTAACGTTACTTGCAATTTGTAAGATGAAAGAATTCGAAGACCTGAAACCGCTCTTCAATGAGGATACAGGTAATAAATTTCCGATTATAATAGCGGGGCCCTGCAGTGCGGAGTCCCGCACCCAGATAATGCGTACCGCGGAGGGTCTCGTCGCGGCGGGTATAAGGATATTCCGGGCCGGAGTCTGGAAACCGCGTACGCGTCCGGGATCATTCGAAGGCATAGGTGCGCGTGCGCTGTCATGGCTTGGAGAAGTCCGCGACAAGACAGGAATGATTCCTGTGACGGAAGTCGCCTCTCCGGCCCATCTGCGCTGTGTCCTGCGTGCCGGTATAAATGCGGTATGGATAGGTGCGAGAACTGTGGCCAATCCTTTTGCGGTCCAGGATATAGCGGATTTTTTTGCTTCGCTGCCTCCCTCTCTTCGTGATAACATTACCGTTCTTGTCAAAAATCCGGTTAATCCCGATCTTGAACTCTGGATCGGAGCTTTGCAGCGTCTGTATGCCTCCGGCATCAGGCGTCTCGGTGCGATCCACCGTGGATTCAGCGCTTATGGCGATCATATTTACCGCAATGTCCCTGAATGGAGAATTCCCATTGAACTTAAACATCGCATTCCTTCATTGCCTCTGATTTGTGATCCAAGTCATATCGGAGGCCGTAAGGAACTTGTTTTTCCTGTCTCGCAACAGGCTGTCGATATGAATTTCGACGGGTTGATCATAGAATCCCATTGCGATCCGGATTCGGCTTTGAGCGACAGTGAACAGCAGGTCACACCGGCGTCGCTTTCCGACATATTGTCGGGATTGAGATTGAATTCCGGCAACACGGCGGAAGACAGCCTGCGTGTCTTCCGGGAGGAGATAGATGCCATAGATGATGAACTCGTGGCTTTGCTCGCACGTCGCATGAGCGTAGCACGGGAAATAGGAAAGCTCAAATTGCGTGAAGGCCTGCCTGTGGTGCAGCAGGAGCGTTACGGTCTTCTTATGGACCGTCGCGTGAACGAAGGTTACCGTCTTGGCCTTTCTGCCGGATTTATGAAGGATATTCTCGGCTCCATTCATGAGGAATCTGTAAGACAACAACTTAACTTGAGGATAGATAATAATGGACAAGACCGATAATAACACGCCGATGCCCGACAGGCATGCGGAAATAATAGAGCTTCCCCAGTTTCTTGATCCTCGTGGCAATCTCGCTGTCATTGAGGAGTGCCGTCAGATACCGTTCAAAATAGAACGGTGTCATTGGATATATGATGTTCCTGGCGGCGGGGGACGAGAAGGACATGCCTATTATGAGAATGAAGAACTGGTTATCGCTCTTTCAGGGTCTTTCGACGTCGTGGTCAGATATGCAGGCAAGGTCGAGACCGTTACCTTGAACCGCTCCTATTTCGGACTTTATATTCCGCGTCTGACATGGAGGGAACTGACAAATTTCTCTACAAACGCCGTTGTCCTTGTCTTGAGCTCACGGCCGTTTTCCGACAGTGACTATATACTCGATTTTGACAATTATTTGAATATACTGGAATCTTATGGCCGAAATGCTGAAAACCGTCTATGATTGTTCTGTGGTAGCGCTGGAGCGACATCCGAGCGAACGCCTCGGGAATCTCTCTGTGATCCAGTCCGGAGAGACGGTTCCGTTTGATGTGAAACGGGTTTTTTTCATTTATGATGTTCCCGGGGGAGAGAGCCGCGGGGGACATGCCCACAAGGCCATAAAGGAATTTATCGTTGCCGTATCGGGCAGTTTTTCCATCACTCTCGATGACGGTCGTGACAAACGCACTGTCATGCTCAATCGTCCTTATGTCGGCCTGCTTGTCGAGCCGGGTGTGTGGCTTACACTGAATGATTTCTCGTCTGGTGCCATCGCTCTTGTCTTTACTTCCGATTTTTTCTCGCATGACGATCATATTAAGAATTATGAGGAATTCCTGGCATTGCGCAGGTTGTGATATGAGTGTCAGAAACTGAATTGCGCCATTATCTCTGCGCGTCTTGCCCATGCATGGGTGCCGTCCATGTTCTCACGTCTGCCGATATTTAATTCGGCGGCACATGAAATGCGTGGTGTCAGATACCAGAAATAATTCACGGCTATATACATGCCTGTCTTATATTCATCCGTGAAACCGTCATCTTCGGGCAGATAGCGTGTGGCTCCATAGGTCGCGGAGAAAAACATCGATGGGTTCAGATTGTATTGTACGGCCGCATATCCGCCTATTGCCCCGGGCGCATACAGGCGTCCCGGATTTCCTGGTTCTCCCACCAGATCATATTGTCCCATCAGCCAGTCGCCTCCGAGACTGGAGTATCCTCGGCCACCGTTGAATGTACCGTAAAATGTAAAATGATTCTCGGGTTGCCACCTTCCTGACAATTGCAGTCCCCACCCCACCACTGTATGGTTCTTTTGTGTCAGGAGATCACGGTAGGGAAGGCTTCTCAGTATTCCTGCCAGTCTGATATGTCCTGTGTCATTCCATGTGAATTGTCCGAAAGCCGCCACATCTGGTATGTATTGGTTTACTTTTCCGGTCACACCCTCTTTGGTGTCGATCCGGTTGTCGGGGCTTTCTACAGAGGCGGCTGCCGTCCATTTGTTTTGACGGAAATTATGCATCCATCTTACAAGAACGGCTGTGGCGCTCATTTTCGCATTCGGGCCGGCGGCATCCACTATGGGCGGTAATGCTCCAGGATCACTGAATGTCGAGTTGGTATAGCCTATAGTGAAATCGTTTATCTCTCCGTAAGCTTTTTTGAGATGAAAGTCACGAGCTTCGTAGCCATTGAAATTGGCTTCGATATATAATTGGTATTGCCCCCATTTTTTATTTCTTCCTATTATTCTGAAGAATAATGCCGTCCCTGCCGGTGTTGTCCCCAGATCGCGCATTCGCGATGGATCTTTGTGCATAGGTATAAGATAAGGCGCGAATGCCGGACTGTCGATTGAACCGTCCCAGTCTAAATATGCCCTCATGCGCACGACTCCTCCGACGCCCATGGCCAGATTGTTATCACGGCTCATAAATAGAAAATATGGGGCGAGTGGATCCTGAAAGTGTCTGAACTGATCTTCGTAGAATTTCTTAATAAGTACCGTTGAAGAGTCTTGCGGCTGGTCTTCTCCTTTACCGAAATATATTATCTTATGGTCTTTGAGAGTGGAATCCATGGCGATCTGAGACATGGATTGCGCCAATGCTGTCTGCCATAGCGAGACTGCTGTCAGCAAAATGAGACAAAAAATCTTTTTCATACGGGGAATTGTCGTTTTTATGTATAACAATTCCCCGTTCGATTTGTTAACTTTAATAAAAAACCATTAAATTTACATTTATGTTACCGCAGGACCCTTTTATGTTACTCAGTTTTATCAATACAAAACTTCGTGACGATTACACAGGACTGGATGACCTCTGTGCTTCTCTTGATATTGACAGAAAAGAACTTGAATCCAGACTTGACAAAGCCGGTTTTGTATATATGCCTGAAATCAATCAGTTTCGATAGATCTTTTTTTCTTTCCGGTCACATACACGGGTCGATAGGTAAGACTGCGCAGATGGGACATTTCTGACATATTCAGTTTTCTTGTCGGTGCTGACCCTGCCACTCCCGTGTGTTTCAGGTGCATCAGCATCTCGCGTGCGGAACGGAATTCGACTTTTATGCAGTCTTCTCTGATCATCACATCGTCAAAGTCGCGCTCCATCCATTCTCTGAGTTGATCGGCTTTGGGGTATAGAAGCGGAGAAGGTCTCAGTTCATCGAGTTCTCCCATATTTCCGGGCAGAAAAGTCGAGATGGCCAGAATTCCGTTGTCTTTGAGCCGTCGGGCACATAGATGTAGAAACCTCGGAATATCGGCAAACCATTGTATCGCTGATGCGGACACTATTGTGTCCCACGCGCAAGTCTGTTTCTCTATCCAGCGTTCGGCGTCTTCGATATAATATTCTTCGTTTTCGGCTATGCCGAATGGCCCGGTAGCCATTATGTCGACAAATGTGGCACGTCGGGGGTGAAGTATCCCTGCATATTCTTTGGTGAAGAGACCGGTCCCGCAACCTATCTCCAGCACGGATCCGTTTGTGACAGGTTTGCGTTCGCCAAGCAGGGTGGCGAGTTTTATCGCAGCCGAATATTGTGCGATCGCGTGGGTGTCGTAGGAAACGGATGCTTTGCTGAACTGGCGTGAAACTTTTGTAGGATCAGAGATCACGGATCTCACGATCTGTGCCAGATCCGTATAGTGTGCATCATCAAGTTCCACTATTTCCACATCCGGATCCCTGCTCCATGCCCTTTTCTGGTTATCAGGGGGAAATATTCTGTCGTTTTTTGAGATGTAGGCTCTTACCCAGGGCAAAGGAGACATTCCGTTATTGGTGCTCTCCGGCAGGTTGAAATCAGGAATTGCCGAGGCGTTACGTATCACGATCAATTGATCGCGGAGATTGTCGATGATGGCGGCATTTCCGTTGTCCGGGAAAAGTGCGGAGGCCTTCTCATATGCCGTCCGGTCACGCATCATGCGTATTCTGAATTTCATCAGATTCCGCTCGTTGAGATTTTCGGCCGTACCATTGTATATGGCCATCGGGATTCCGAATATGTCATTGACCGGATCTGTCGTGCCGTTGACGGCAAATGCCGCTGTGATCCTTTCATGAGGCAGAGTTCTGGATGCGGCAAAGACTCCAAGCGACCATCCGAAAAGATAGACTGTGTAATAACTGTCAAGAAATGATGTGTCCGGATTCAGTTCCGTGAAGTCATATGCCACAGCCACGTCCCATCCCGGTATATCTATTCCCGCACCTACTTCCGGTCCGGTGCTCCAGCCGGTGAATATGAGGATAAGACGCATATTTTCCGGATCTTTCCTTAGAAATTTAATTTTCATGTCAGTATGTCGCCGATATTATACTGATTATATCTTTTATCTGATTTTCTGTCAAAGTCGCGTTCAATGAGAACCTTATGCGTTCTCCCCCGGGAGGTACCGTGGGCCTTCTTATGGGTAACGCAAGTATTCCGTGTGCTTCCAGATTTTCGGAAACGGACGCTGCCCGTGAAGCGTTGCCTGTCATGAGAGGCACAATCGCCGATCTCGAAGGATTTGGCGTGCCTGTGATATGCTCTATGCCTTTTCTGAAAATATCGGAAATTTTCTTCAGATTAACGCGTTCTCCGTCCATTGACGCCAGTTTCTCAAGCATCATCAGTGACCAGGCCGCGTTGACAGGCGCGATTGCCGTGGAGAAAATAAGGCTGCGCGCCGTATTTGTTATGTAGGCTTTCATTATGTCGGAAGTTACCGAGAATGCTCCCGATGAGCCGCAGGCTTTCCCTAATGTGCCTACAAGAATGTCAGTCTTTTCCAGAATGCCGCTATCCACGCACATTCCAAGGCCCTCATGTCCGAATACTCCTATCGCATGAGCTTCGTCGACATAGATCATCACATTATCGAATTCATCCTTGAGCGCTGCGATCTCCTTGAGGGGTGCGATGTCGCCGTCCATACTGTATACTGATTCGCAGACTATTATTATTCTGTCATGGCGGTTATGTTCCCGTTCGAGAATCTTTCGCAGATGCGATATGTCATTATGGTTCCAGCGCAGGAATTCCGCGTGCGACATGCGCAGACCGTCTATCACGGAGGCGTGTATGAGTTTGTCTGCCAGCCATAGTGTGCCGGCTACATTCAGAGATGTGACCAGTCCTACATTTGCATGGTAGCCTGAATTGAAAAGTATTGCCGGTTTTTTGTACTTGTCTTCAAGATACGCCTCAAGTGAATAGAATATTTCCTGTTCGGAGGCAAGCAGTCTTGAGGCAGACGCGGACATGGCTATGTCGGGAAACCGGTGTGAAAATTCCTGTCTCCATTCATTGGCCCGTCTGGCGATTCCCATGTAGTCGTTGGTGCACAGATCAGTCAGTTTTCTGTCGCGGCGGTGAGGAGGTATTTTTCTCAGACGGTTTTCCGCTTCGAGTTCCGACAATATTCCGGCGTATATTTCAGCGTACGGCATCATTTTGTGGTTTTATGAGTTCGAGCAGTGTGTCACACAGTTTTATCAGCTGAGTGTCGCTGATGGCGAGATAGGGGGGATATATATAGGCGTTCTTGCCGAATGGCCTTATCCATACTCCCGCCTCGACACATCTTTTCTGGAAACTTGCGAGATCAACATCCTCTTTCAGTTCGACCACTCCGATCGCGCCGAGCACCCTGACTTCTTTTACATTGCTGAATTCCCGGGCCGGTGCCAGTCTGGTTTTCATGATCGATTCGATCTCTTTGACTCTTTTTTTCCAGGGCTGCGACAACAGCAGTCGTGTGGACGCTATTGATACGGCACATGCCAGTGGATTGCCCATAAATGTTGGCCCGTGCATCATCACTCCGCTCTGTGAACAGGATATCATTTCAGCTGTCCGTTCATTGGTGGCCACTGCCGAGAATGTCATGTAGCCGCCGGTGATCGCTTTGCCGATCAGCATGATGTCCGGTTCGACTCCGGCATGTTCCCAGGCGAACAGTTTGCCTGTGCGTCCGAAGCCTGTAGCTATCTCGTCAAAAATGAGGAGTACATTGTTGTCATCGCATTCCTTTCGCAGTTCGCGGAGATATTGCGGGTTATAAAATCTCATTCCTCCCGCTCCCTGTACGATCGGTTCGAGAATGACGGCAGCAAGATTGTCGGCATTTTCACGGATTATTTTTCTCATTGGCTCGAAATCGTCCGGATCCCATTCGTCATGGAAGCCGCATCGGGGTGCAGGCGCGAAATACCTGATCGGAAGAGCCGGTCCGAATGCTCCGTGCATTCCGGTGACGGGATCACATACCGACATGGCATTCCATGTGTCGCCATGATATCCGCTTCTTATAGTTGCGAAATTCGTTTTTTGCGGGTTGTCGTGGGCCTGCACGGCCATTTTCATGGCAACCTCCGTCGCTACTGATCCGGAATCGGCGTAAAATATATGCTCCATTGATTGCGGAAGTATCTTGAACAGCAGCTTGCCGAGTTCGATCGCAGGTTCGTGTGTGAATCCTCCGAACATGACGTGTGACATCGACTCAAGCTGATGCCTGACGGCTTCATTGAGTACAGGATGGTTGTAGCCGTGTATCACGCACCACCATGAAGACATGCCGTCTATCAGTTCCCTGCCGTCGGCGAGAGTTATCACCGCTCCGTCGGCTTTCTTTACCTTATATGTCGGCAGCGGATTGTGGGTGGATGTGTAGGGATGCCACAGATGTTTTCTGTCAAATCCGTCATGTAATTCGTTATTGTCGGTGGTTTCGGTATTTTGCATGGTGTAAATTGTTGTTTTGTGTATTACTATGCCGGATCGACGTCATAGTAGATCTGGGTTGATTTCATTTCGGGCATTGAAGCTGCCCGTTCATATATTTCGCGTAACAGGTCCTTGACTTTTTTCATGGACGCGTTCGACTCGATCTTGAGCATTATGGACTGTATGTACCATAAAGCCACACGGCTTACAAATGGTTTCTCTGGGCCCAGTACCCGTGGTCCGAAGACCTCGCGAAGCATCCGGGAATAGATAACGGCTGTACGGTCCACTGTCGCCGCGTCTTTGTTTCGGAGATATATGTTGATGATTTTTGAGAAGGGAGGATAGAAATATTTCTCTCTCTCGGCTATTTCCATGTCATAATATCCCCGGAATTCATGCCTGCGGACAAAATCGAGTATCGGATTCTTCGGATCGGTGGTCTGGATGACCACTTTCCCCTTTTCTTTTCGCCGCCCGGCCCGCCCGGCAACCTGTTCAAGCATGTTGTAGGCTCTTTCGTTGCTCCTGAAGTCGGGAAAATTCAGCAGGGTGTCGGCGTTTATGACTCCGGCTATCCTGACATCCCCGAAATCAAGACCTTTGGTGACCATTTGTGTTCCGACAAGTATGTCGGTCTCATGTCTTGCGAATTCTTCGATTATATCCTGGTAGGCATCCTTGTTGCGGGTCGTGTCTAGATCCATTCTTGACACGCGGCTTTCCGGAAATTGCAGGTGGACTTCTTCTGCTATCCGTTCGGTGCCGTAGCCGAATATATCTATCGTGTTCTGGCCGCAGGCGGGGCAGATAGTTGGCAGACTGCGGGAAAAACCGCAGTAATGGCATTTCAGCAGATTTGAATATTTATGGTAGACCAGCGACACATCGCAATTCTCGCATTTAGGTGTCCATCCGCATTGACGGCATACGACCACAGGCGCGAATCCTCTGCGGTTCTGAAAGACGATGGCCTGCTTCCTGTCGTCGATAGCCTTGCGCATGTTGCTTATGAGCGTGGAAGAGAGTATGCCGGTGTTGAGCTTTTTCTTGCGTTGCTCACGCATGTCGACTATCTCGACATCCGGAAGAAGCGATCCTTTGTATCTCTCGGAAAGTGTCACAAGCCCATATTTCCCGTTGAGTGCCTTAAAATAGGTCTCGACCGATGGCGTCGCTGATCCGAGCAGGACTTTTGCCCCGTGCATTGACGCCAGTACCATTGCCGTGTCTCGTGCGTTATATCTCGGAGCCGGATCGTACTGTTTGAAGCTGCTTTCATGCTCTTCGTCCACTATGACCAGTCCGAGATGTGCGAAGGGAAGAAATACCGATGATCTCGCTCCCAGAATGACAATCGGCTCGTTAGTGGTGAGAAGCCGTTTCCATATGTCCACTCTCTCGCTGTCGGAAAATTTTGAATGGTATACGAGCAGTCTGTCGCCGAGCACGGCTCTGAGCCGGTCGGTAAGTTGTGTGGTAAGAGAAATCTCAGGCACAAGGTAAAGGATCTGGTTGCCGTCGTGAAGGGCGGATGCGATCAGATGTGTGTATATTTCTGTTTTTCCGCTTCCGGTCACGCCATGAAGCAGGACTGTCTGCCGGTTTCTATATTCCTCTTTAATCAGTTTGAGGGCGGCACCCTGGGCTTCGGAGAGGGGAGAGGGACTGATCTGTCCATCCTGATGGATATTGAATCTGTTTATAGTCCGTTTCTCCTGACGTAATATATCTTTGTCAACGAGGGCTTTAAGAACGGCAGGTGAAATGTCTGCCGATTTCATGAGCTGTTGACGTGTCACATCTTTGAGTTCTCCTGAGGGCGAGAGCCATCCGGAAAGATCCAGATAGCTTATAAGGGCCTTTTCCTGCTGCCGCGAACGTTTTGTCATGTCGAAAAACGCGTGCAGTCTGTCATGATCGCCACGGGGGGCCGTGAGCTGTATGAATGTCTCCCGTTTCGCACGGTATTTCTCGACTATCTTCTCATCGATATTTACAATCCCAGCCTCAAGCAGTCCGTTGATTGTCCCTGCTGCGAGTTTTATTTTCAGTTCTTGCTCTATGTCGGATATTCTCAGTTTCTTGCGTTCTTCCAGAAGCATTATGACCATAGCCTGGCGCTCGGAAAGTTTTACACCTCCGGGCGATTCGAAATCTTCGTTGAGTGTGACGAATGTATCGCTTTCAGGTTTGAGACCGGTCGGTACGGCTGCTTTGAATACTTCTCCTACTGTGCAGAGATAATATTCTGCTATCCAGTTCCATAGTTTTAACTGAGGGTATCTTGTCACCGGATGCCGGTCAAGCAGCGCCGCCAGAGGTTTGACTTCGTAGCCCGGATCGGCGGTATGCGTTCGTTCTACTATTCCTGTATAATATTTTTTCTTGCCGAATTGTACTAATACACGTGAGCCCGTCTGAATATCCGGCTCTAATTCAGACGGTACGGCATATGTGAAAGTGCCGTAGACAGGCAATGGAAGAATTATTTCAGCATACATTACTGCAAAGATAAGGAATTTCCGAGAAATTTTGTTAATTTTGCCACACAAACAAATTCACGTTGTTATGACTAAGACTAAACTTTCCATCGTGGCGCTTCTGGTCGTTCTCTTTTCCGGCTTCTCGGCGCAGGCAAAATTCGGTTTCGGACCTAAGGTCGGAATGAACATAAACCAGATGCATTTCAGCGGATCGAAACTTATCGACTCGGACAACCGTTGTGGCTTTACCGGCGGTCTGACTGCAGAATATATCGCTCCGGTACTCGGTATCGGTGTCGACATCTCGCTGATGTATTCGCACATGAAGACTAATGTGAGCATCGGCTCCGATTATGTTGATCCGGCCGGGAATACTGTCAGGGCATCTGAGAATGTAAGTGGTAATTTCTTTGAGATTCCTCTTCATTTAAAGTATAAGATCGGCATCCCGGTTGTGGAATCGATCATCTCGCCCTATATATTCACCGGTCCTTCGGTAGCATTCAAGCTCAGCGGCGAGAACAGTTATAACGGAACCAAAAAGACGCAGTGGGGCTGGGATCTCGGTCTGGGTGTAGAGTTGATACGCCATCTTCAGATCGGTGCGGGCTATACGTTCGGCATTAACAAAGTGGCTGAATATGTGGTAGCCGATTATGGTGTGAGCACCGGTCATGAGATCAAGGCTAAAAACAACTATTGGACTATCACGGCTGCGTGGATGTTCTGATAACTACCGTGTCCGGCAGTCGGACTCGATTTAAAGTTTTCATATGAAAAAAATATTATTGGCAATAATGGTTTTGGCCGTGGCTTTCGGAGCCTCGGCCAAATTCCGTTGGGGACCTGTTGTCGGCGCTAATTTCCCTTATTATTACTGGGAACAGAATCTTGTTGAGTCTACCACGCTTGCCGGATTCAGTGCCGGTGTCCAGTGCGAGCTTATGATTCCCGGCATCGGTTTCGGTGTAGATTTCGGCTTAAGGTATGTGAATCGCGGAGGTAAGGTGGCGTTCGACGACCAGTATGTATGGGCTTCTGACGGCATAGGCACTACAGATCTGCGTCTGCAGACTGTCCAGATTCCGGTTAATCTGCGTTTCAAGTGGACACGTATGAATGGTGTGGAAAATTATATCGCGCCGTTTATCTACGGTGGCCCTGAATTTAATTTTAATGTGGCCTCCACCAAATGCGATGCCGTGAAACGTGCCGGGGCTTCTGTAGGACTTGGTGTCGGTCTCGGAGCGGAATTATTCAAGAGATATCAGTTGTCGGGCGGTTATGTATGGGACGTTACGTATGATGTCAAGACCCATAAACTTGATGATTTCAGTGCGAGACTTGAAGGCTGGGTTGTCAATTTCGCCGTGATGTTTTAATCATATCTGGTTGCCGGTTGTTATTTCTATAGCTGTTCGCCAGCAGTTTAACTATTTTATTAATCGCGGATTACAATGGAAACGAAAGAAAACCCGCAGACGGAAGAGGAACTCCGGATCATAAATAAGACTGTAGAGCTTCTTAAGACGGTGTATGATCCGGAAATTCCGGTCAATGTCTATGACCTTGGCCTGATATATAGAATTGAATACACAGATGAAGACAAGACTCTTCATGTCGACATGACGCTGACGGCACCTTCGTGTCCGGCGGCGGATTTCATACTTGAGGATGTGCGTCAGAAACTTGTCAGTATCAAAGGCCCTGAGAAAGTTGATCTTCGTCTTGTTTTTGAACCCGAATGGAATCAGGATATGATGTCGGAAGAGGCCAAACTTGAACTCGGGTTTCTTTAGGCGTCTTCTGTTATAATTTTTTGATGACAGGTGATAGCATATTTTCTTAGTGACCTCCATCTGGGGGCCCCTTATTTCCATGATTCGCGTCAGGCTGAAAAACGTGTTGTCGACTTTCTCGATTCCATCAAGGAGGAAGTCGACACAATCTTTTTGTTGGGTGATATACTTGATTACTGGTATGAATACAGATACGTCGTACCGCGCGGTTTCGTGCGTTTTTTTGGTAAGCTCGCGGAACTTTCCGACCGTGGCATACGGATAGTCTGGTTTATCGGCAACCATGACATCTGGATTTATGATTACTTGCCTTCTGAACTCGGCATCGAGGTTATTGACGGTTATGCGGTCAAGGATCTGGACGGTCATAAGTTCCTGATGACGCACGGTGACGGTATCGGACGCCTGAAACCTTCCTTCCGGATGCTTCGAAGACTCTTCAGAAGTAAAGTATGTCAGAAAATGTTTTCCGCCATTCATCCGCGCTGGACAGTGCCCTTTGCTTATAATTGGAGCCGGCATTCGCGCAAGGTGGAAGGGCCTTCTCAGGAAGATGCCGAAAGAATGATGGAAAACATAACAGAATTCAGCCGGGAGTTCAAGCGAGAGCATCCTGACGTGGAATATTTCATCTATGGTCATCTTCATCTTTTTGTGGAGAGACAGGTGGCGGAAGGCGCGACAATGGTAGTACTTGGAGAATGGATATCACGGCGCTCTTACGCCCGCTGGGACGGCAGTTCACTTACTCTTCATACTTACGACAAGTAAGACAGTCCCATCTTTTCGTATCAACTTTAAGAAAGTGTTTGGATTTAAATTCAAACACTTTCAAAATTAAACATACTCTGAACAGTTTACAAATCATAAAAGGCACGGCCATCACGGACGTGCCTTTTATAAGTTTCTACAGGTAAAAAATCTTAAGGTAAAAAAGATTGTTTTTAGGTCAATGCAAAGTTATGACTTTTTAATTTCTTAACCAAATAATAGGGCCTTAAAATCCATAAACATGTTGTATAACATCTTTTATCCGATCAAATATCGGCTATCCGTTCTTATATACTTTATTGTCTTCTGAAGGAATCGATCTCATTCTAATGCGTGTGGCATCCCCGGTTTGAATTATCAGGATATGACCGGTGAAAAATTTGTGAACTATCCAATACAAAATAGTTAAATTATAGTTAATATATGTTAAAATCGGGGGGGTGAATTTTAATTGTTACCTTTGGGGAAACTTGTTGAAATTCTTATAAATTCTCAGCCGGTTTTGTAATTATTCATTCATTTCCATAAACTTTTTTAACATGAAAAACAGGATCTTTACTCTCTCTCTTGGTCTGGCATTTGGCCTGACGACAATCTCTGCCGCAGGTCCGGCAGGCTTCGTGCCAGAACTCATGCCATTTCAAAAAGATGTGGCACACAAATCTGTGGACAGCAGGCATGCTGTAAAAAACAATGCCACGGAAAAAGACCCGACTACGGGTTTCCCGGGCAATCTTGAAGCTCCGGATGCGGATACTTTCGAGGCTAAACTCGACACGCAGGAAGACTTCGACCGTTTCACTTGCATAAACACCAAGGATATCGTTTTCGAGGAGCAGTGGGGCATGATGATGGCCACAGACGGTATGGGATGGATGTTCTCTACGTTCAGCGGATCCGCCTGCATAATCAATTATACCGGTTCTGAGTCAGACTACGATGAATGGCTAATAACTCCAGAATTGTCGCTTGAGGCCGGAAAGGCATACATAATAAGCATGACTTTCGGTACTGATAGCTGGTTCAATGCGTCAAAAGCCGAGGTCAAGGCTGGTGACGCTCCGACGGCTGAAGCCATGACTGAAACTGTCTTCGAGCCTTTTACATTTATCGTTGATAACGATACAAATCCTGTATGCGGCTATTATTTTGTACCGGAGCGCACTGGTAAATATTATATAGGCATTCACGCAATGGGCCGTAACGGTTTTAATATGAAAAATTTGCGCATATCTTCTCCCGGGGCGCTTCCGGTTCCGTCCGAGGATGAGATAAGATATGTGGAGGAGACGCTTCTCGAAGCGGATCTCACGACTCTGACTGAAGGAACGTTTGACTCTCCTGTAAGACTGGACACCGACGGCTGGGTCAACGGTCTCGACGGATGGCTCGGCAATGAAGTATACTCGGTGGCCGGCGAAGGCATTCTTATAAAGAACTCTCTTGATCCTTCCGTATCCAACGGGGCGGCGTTGATTCCGGCGTTTGTGGATACCAAGGATTACAGTCTTGTCCGTTATTCCGTCACTTCACGTCTGATTGACCTGACTCAGAACTTCGCCATGGATACAAATCTGAGTACGGCACTGCTGAGCGATAAAGACTATGCGCCTACAGTCTACACTTCTCGCATGTCATATGAAATCGGTCTTCGCGAGGGGGAAGTTGCCGAGTCAGACTGGATCGTGCCCATACCGGACGAACCTCTGATGCTTTATTCGGCTAACGGAGACGGAACGCAGTATGGCGAGCATCTGCCGGACCGTATGTCAATGTATATCGCCTCACAGTATCACAGTAATATCCTTGTAAGTAATGTGAAGGTGTCCGGGCTTGTTCCGGTCGTTCAGAGTCCGGCTAACCTGCGTGTGACCGCACGTGACGGGGAGAGTGCCTCTGTGTCGTGGGATTATGTTGAAAATGCCGATGAATACGTTGTCCGTATATATGGTAATACAAAATGTTATGGTACTTCCTATGATATACCTTCTTCTTACGATCTCGGCGCGTATGAGCAGTATCGTACGGTCGACACATCATTTGATTTTGTCCCGACTGATTCGAAAAGCGCGGTGGTAGTGGAGGTCTTCGCACTCGGTGACCTGACGCGGTCTCGGTCTTCTTATGTGAGGGTGATAGATGTAGCAGAACCAGAATTCAGTGCTATCCGTGAGGAGGAATCGGGAGAAATCTCGGTGGAATGGATTAATCCGGAGAATGCAGAAGGAACTTTAGTGACCCTTTACAAAGGGGAGGAAATCACTGATCCTGATCCGGAGTATGTGATAGCCCGAGTTTCGGCCGATTCCATGGAGGATTCCGGAATCGTCGGAGGCAACCGTTATTTCCCGGGACAGGAAGGTTCCTGGTGTACGTCGGGCGTTGACACGTCTGTTCAAGACGGTGCTATCGTAGCACAGAACAACGCACGGTCGTCGTTGAGCATCATCTCGAATTGCGCGTATGATCTTTCCTCAGTGAACGGCAAAGTGAAATTCGCGTTTACGGCTAAAGCTGACGGGCCATGTATGGTAACCCCCTCAGTTGTCATCATCGATGACGCGACTAAGTCATATAAGGTGGCCGATCATGCTGTTGTTTCCTTGTCTGATGAGTTCGAGACGTATGAGGTCGAGCTGGCTGCTGCAGATAACGGACGCTTTGAATTGAATTTCGGAAGTTTCAATAAAGTATATTTCAGGGATCTTACGATTTCCGCTTCGATGCCGGGAGACATGATATTCTACAAGCCGGTTGAAACCAGAAATATTCCCAGCTATGAAATGGGCGAAGCCGGTTTTGTGACGGACGCTCCTGCGGGTCCATATAAAAATATCATGGCAAAAGGATTCAATTACAGGTATGAATATTTTAACGGCAATACACCTTCCCGTGTGGTCTTCAGTCCGATATCGGAGCCTGTTGTGCTGGAGAAGACGGAAGCTGCCGTTGACTCGGTTATTCAGGATGAGGTTTCCGAAAATGACAGACCTGTTTACTACACCCTTCTCGGGGTACGTGTCATAAATCCGATATCCGGAGGAGTTTATTTGAAAGTATCGGGTGGAAAGATCGAGAAAGTTGTATTCTGACAAATTCCGGATTTACCGGAATTATACTGATTTCGTAGTTTCAATGCCCCGGGCACTCCGGGGCATTGCTATTTTTCCTGACGTTCGCGCTTTATAAGAAAGACTCGTAATAACAGTATTATCGCCACTTCCGATACGAATACTATGATCAGGCGTAGCATCTCACCGTTGGCGATCAGTGTCGGTGCGAACCATGCGGTCATGCCGAAAAGGTATATGAACAGGAGTGCGGGCATCCATACTGATCTACGGATTTTTCTCTTGCCGGGCCGGGTATTGTTGAGTCGGGACATCGAATTCTCTATAATATTTTGATGTTTTGTAATCGAATTTTCCATCTTTAAGATGGTTGTAGATATGCAGACATGCCAAAGCGTCAAGAGCGGCATATTCCTGTTGATGGATGGTGAGAGCGGGGGCTTCCCAGTTCGAAAGCCGCTGACCTTTGGAAATCCTTTTGTCGAACAATATGCCGTATATGCGGGAAAGGCTGTTGTCAGCAATTTTAAATTGCTTCACATAGCTTTGCAGATCTATGAATCCTTTGGGGACAAGACTGAATTTTTTGCGGAGATTAAGAAAATCATCGTGGATAGAGACTCCTATTTTTATGATTCTCTCATCTTCGAGAATATCGGAGATGCATTTGGGCAGTCCTATATGATTCAGTCTGATCAGAAAGGTTTCTGATAGTGTCGAAAGCTGGAGCAGCGACACTGAGTGTCTTTCTCCTCTTCTGAAAGACGGCTTGGTTTCCGTATCGAATCCTATTAGACCGGTTTTGGACAATACTTCGGCTGCATTCTCTGCCGCCTCTTCGGACTCGACAATCGTTATTTTCCCGGAATATGTTTCTGCCGGCAATTCGGCAAGTTCGATCTTGGTGATGGATGTTTTCCAGATCTTTTCAGTTATGTTTTCAGGTGAAATATGTGCGTCTGTCTTTATGTCCATATATATCTTTTACATATGTATTGATCACATATGATTATATTTTAAGTGTACCGATTTCGATATATTCAGTGCCCTTAAAATTATTATAAAGCCAATCTTTAATATAATTACGTGTATCTTCTGCAATTATTTTATCTTTGTCGAAATAACAGTTGTAAATAACGGCGCGCAATTCCATATTTGCGTTCTTGATTGCGGCCAATGCAAGAAGAGTATGGCTGATTGATCCCAGGGCTCCGTTTGTCACGAGTATCACCGGAAGGTTATGGTCTTTGATATAGTCGATTGTAAGGTAATCTTTTTTCAGGGGCACCATCAGACCGCCGGCACCTTCTATGAGAACTGTCTCAAATTCTCTTGCAAGCTCGTCCGACGCTTCTGTTATAAGTTCGAGATTTATTTCCCTTCCGTCTATCCTGGCTGCCAGATAGGGACTGCAGGGATAGGAAAATATTTCAGGAGCGGTAATGTGCAGTTTGTCGACAGATAATATTTCTGATCCCATTATGTGGCGATGCACCTGAATGTCTTCGCTGAAATCCTTGTTGCCGGTCTGCACGAATTTCATAGTGATCGAATTGCCTCCTGATTCGTTTATGTGGCGTGCGAGCCATCCGGTCGCATAGCTTTTGCCCGCATCCGTGTCTATACCTGTTATGAAAAATTTTCCCGCCCATTGTTTTTTGTCGATATCGGGGCGACAGTCATTGTCTCGTCGGTAAGTCATGAGATAGCTTGTTAAGATAGATTTTCAGAATTTTATTCAAACAATTGACCCGGCTCTTGGCCGGGTCAATTGTTATATTACCATGCGAACATCGGATATTCGTTCATCATTTCGTTGACCTCTTGCCTTACTGCCTTGATGGTGTTTTCATCATCGGCATTGCAGAGCACCTTGTCGATGAGTTCCGCGATAGTCTCCATGAGATCCTCTTTAGCGCCTCTGGTCGTGATGGCTGCCGTGCCGAATCTCAGACCGCTTGTGAGGAACGGGCTTCTTGTATCGTAGGGCACCATGTTCTTGTTGGCGGTAATGTCCGCCTCCACAAGAACGCGCTCGGCCTTCTTGCCGCTCATCTCCGGGAATTTAGGACGCAGATCGACAAGCATGCAGTGATTGTCAGTTCCGTCAGAGATGATCTTGTAGCCGCGTTTTATGAGGGCCTGTGCAAGTGCGTCGGCATTCTTCTTGATCTGGATGGCATATTCTTTCCATTCAGGCTGGAGTGCCTCGCCGAATGCCACCGCTTTTGCGGCGATAACGTGTTCAAGCGGGCCTCCCTGTACACCGGGGAATACTGCCGAGTCAAGCAGCGCCGACATCTTCTTGATCTCTCCTTTGGGTGTGGTCTTGCCCCATGGATTGTCGAAATCCTTGCCCATAAGAATCATACCGCCTCGTGGACCACGGAGTGTCTTGTGGGTTGTGGTGGTTACTATGTGGGCATGTTTCACGGGATTTTCAAGCAGCCCGGCTGCGATCAGTCCTGCGGGATGAGCCATGTCCACCATGAAGATGGCTCCTATCTCATCGGCGAGCTTGCGGATACGGGCATAATCCCATTCGCGGCTGTAGGCACTCGCTCCGGCTATTATGAGTTTTGGACGCTCGGCACGCGCTTTCTCTTCCATTTCCTCGTAGTTTACTCTGCCTGTTTCCTTGTCGACAGTGTAACTGATCGGCTGGAACATAAGACCCGAGAAATTTACGGGACTTCCGTGGCTGAGGTGGCCGCCGTGGCTGAGGTCCATGCCCATGAATTTGTCGCCGGGCTGGAGACATGCCATGAATACTGCCATGTTTGCCTGTGCGCCGCTGTGAGGCTGCACGTTGGCCCATTCGGCGTCGAAGAGCTTTTTCGCACGTTCGATCGCAAGATTCTCTGCCTCGTCGACTATCTGGCAACCGCCGTAATAACGTTTTGCAGGATAGCCTTCCGCATATTTGTTTGTAAGGCATGAACCCATCGCACGCATCACCTCGTCGCTGACAAAGTTCTCGCTTGCTATAAGCTCTATGCCACGACGCTGGCGAAGATGTTCGCGGTCGATGATGTCAAAAACTGTGTTGTCTCTTTTCATGATGAAATCCGGTTTAGATTTAAGTTCCGTTTTATTTATAAGTAAGGAAGAGCTTGAGTCTTCCTTACTTGTTTTCTATAATTTTGTCAACCTCCGAAGTTGTCATAGTGGATACTCTCCGGTTCGACACCCAGATTGTAGAGCATGTTGTTGACTGCGTTGCTCATCGGGCCGGGGCCGCACATATAGTATTCTATATCTTCCGGTGCCTCGTGGTCTTTGAGATAAGTCTTGAACATGACGTCGTGCACGAATCCGGGGGTGTATTTTACACCTGCGGCATCAGCTGCGGGATCAGGGCGGTCAAGCGCGAGATGGAAGTGGAAATTCGGGAATTCTTTTTCCAGCTGCAGGAAATCCTCGAGATAGAAGACTTCGTTGAGAGCTCGCGCCCCGTAGAAATAATGCATCACGCGGTCAGTGGTATGGCGCGTTTTGGTCATCCACATGATCTGGGCGCGCAGAGGTGCCATGCCGGCTCCGCCGCCGACCCATATCATCTCTGCCTTGGAGTTGACGATAGGATGGAAATCTCCGTAAGGACCGCTCATCAGTACTTTGTCGCCCGGTTTGAGCGAGAAAATGTAACTTGAGGCGATACCGGTCGGGACATTCTGGAATCCTACCTGAGGTTTCGGCTTGAACGGCGGTGTGGCAATACGCACCGTCAGCATGAAGCGGTCACCCTCTTCAGGATAGTTGGCCATAGAGTATGCGCGGACCGTGTCTTCGTCATTTTTGGCTTTAAGCGTGAAAAGACCGAATTTCTCCCATGCCGGCAGATATTCGTCACCGATGAGACTCTTGTCTATGTCTTTGTCATAGTCCATCTCATATTTCGGGATGCGTATCTGCGCGTAGCTTCCCGGGATAAAGTTCATATGCTCACCGGCGGGAAGCTGCACGATGAATTCCTTGATGAATGTCGCTACATTCTTGTTCGAGATGACTTCGCATTCCCATTCCTTGACATCGAGCGCGGCCTGGTCTACCTTTACTTCAAGATCAGATTTGACTTTGACCTGACAGCCGAGACGCCAGTGGTCTTTGATCTGTTTGCGTGAGAAGTGGACAGCCTCGGTGGGAAGAATGTCTCCACCGCCTGATATTACCTGAAGTTTGCACTGTCCGCAACTTCCTTTTCCGCCGCATGCGCTCGAAAGATGCACTCCGTTGTCATTAAGGGTGGCCAGAAGCGATTTCCCCGCAGGCGCATGGAGAAGTTTTGATCCGTCGTTGATTGATATGGCGACCTCCCCGCTGTTGACAAGCCAGGATTTCGCAAGAAGCAATATGATCGTAAGCACGAGCACGATCACAAGAAAGATCAATGATGCAACCACCACATTGCTCCACATGATTTCGTTTAGTATTGTCATATCTGTAACTGTTTTGTGATGGTTAGAGTTTGATACCGAGGAAACTCATGAACGCGATGCCCATAAGGCCGGTAATTATGAAGGTGATGCCTATGCCTCTGAGAGGGGCCGGTACAGCCTTGACGTTGAGACGTTCGCGGATTGCCGCAAGACATGTGATGGCGAGCAGCCATCCGATACCGGAACCGACTCCATAGACTGTGGCTGTCCACGCGTTGCTGAATTCACGCTGTTGCATGAACAGCACCGCGCCGAGTATCGCGCAGTTGACGGCTATCAGCGGCAGGAAGATACCGAGTGAGTTGTAAAGTCCGGGACTGTATTTCTCGATAACCATCTCGAGAATCTGCACAAGAGCGGCGATTACGGCGATAAACATTATAAGACCGAGAAAAGACAGATCTGTTCCGGCATATTCCTCGCCAAGCCAGCTAAGTGCTCCCGGTATGAGGATATATTGGTTGATGCACCAGCACACAGGAAGCGCGATCATAAGTACGAATGTCACCGCTACTCCGAGTCCGAATGCTGTCTTGACATTTTTTGAGACAGCCAGAAATGAACACATGCCCAAAAAGTAGGCGAAGATCATGTTGTCGATAAAGATCGACCGTATGAATAAATTAAGATTCTCCATTATTCCTGAAGGTCTTTATTGATAGAGCGGTGTGCCCATATGATACATGCTACTACAATCAGTGCCATGGGAGGCAAAATCATCATGCCGTTGTTCTGGTATCCGGCCTCGTACCACCAGTCGGGGAAAATCTGGCAACCGAACAATGTGCCGCTGCCGAAAAGCTCACGGAAGAATGATACGATGATCAGGATTATTCCGTAGCCGAGACCGTTGCCCAGACCGTCAAGAAATGCGGGCCACGGACGGTTGTTGAGAGCGAATGCCTCAAGGCGTCCCATTATTATACAGTTTGTGATTATGAGACCGATAAACACTGACAATGCCTTTGACACCTCATAGTTCCACGCCTTGAGCACCTGATCGACCACTACCACAAGGGCGGCCACCACGACAAGCTGCACTATGATTCGGATTGAAGAGGGTATTGTGTTTCTCATAAGCGAGATAATCACGTTTGCCAGTGCAAGCACAGCTGTCACCGAAATGGTCATGACGAGCGCCGGCTCCATCTTGGCTGTCACTGCAAGTGCCGAACAGATGCCGAGCACCTGAACAATTACCGGATTGTCTTTCGACAGCGGATTGAAAAATGGCAGAAATGTCTTTTTTAAATTCATTTCTATGTATTCTTATTGAATTATCGGATTCGGTTGCTTAATATTTGGCTCTTAAAAATTTGAAGAAAGCCGAGTAGGGCTCGAGCGAGTTCTGGAGCATCTTCTGCACGCCCTGGCTGGTGATGGTGCCGCCGCTTATGGCATGCACGTATGATCCCTCCGCAGGTTCTTGCCCGTTCTTGACGACTTTTACCGACTGGAATTCACCGTCGGGGGCAAAGATGTTTTTACCGTCGAACTGTGAGCTGAATGCAGGTTTTTCGATCTCGGCGCCAAGTCCCGGAGTCTCGCCCTGATGTGCGAAATATGCCCCGTAGATGGTGTCGCCGTTTCCGTCCATGGCAATGTAGCCCCATATCGGTCCCCAGAGGCCGGCTCCATATACCGGCACAATGTATTTTGTGCCGTCGCTCGTGTCGCACACGAACACAGGAAGGAGACGTTCGTCGGCCGGTTTCTTTACTTCGAGTGCTACGTTGACATCGAAAGGATCCTTTCCGTTGTCAACTTTCTCGCCTTTTGAATTGACGATATAAGACTCCGTGATATGTGTGGAATAGAGATCAGCCACGTTCTCGTTCTCTTTGGGAGTGATGAGGGCGGCGGCCAGGATCTGACGTTTTGTGTCGTTTGCTATATTTTCAAGTTGCTGAGGATGTAAAGCCTGATAGACAACCGAAAGCATGACTCCTACCACTACCACAAGAATGATAGAGTAGATGATTGTGTATGTATTGCTCTGTCGATTCATATCTTTCTGGCTTTAAGAGTTCTTTACCGTCACGCGACGCATGCGACGGCGTATATTCAGGTTTACTACGCAATAGTCGATGAGAGGAGCGAAGCAGTTCATGAGAAGAACTGAAAGCATGGCGCCTTCGGGATAGCCGGTGTTATAGACACGTATCAGTATGGCTATCATGCCGATCAGGAAACCGTAGATATATTTTCCTGCGGTAGTGCGGCAGGCTGTCACCGGATCGGTCGCCATGAAAACTATGGCGAACATGAATCCGCCGAGGCTCAGCTGTGTGAGAGGTGTCAGGAAAGACACTGGATAGAGGGGCGACGCCCAGTTATGCGCCACGGCTGCCATGCAGAAACCTCCGACCAAAGCAGAGAGAATGATGCGCCAGTTGGCTATGCCTGTAAATAGAAGTATGGCGGCGCCTATGAGTATGCACAGAGTGGATGTCTCGCCCCATGATCCGGGATACAGTCCTAAGAATATGTCGGAATAGCTCAGCGGATCTCCGAGTATATTTGTAATTTCCACAGGACCGTTGGTCGAGGATGCAAGCTGACCGAGAGGGGTGGCGCCGGAATAAGAGTCGACTGCTGTCTGGCTGCCGAGCTGGACAAACACATTGTCGCCGCTCATCTTCGAGGGGTAACTGAAGAAGAGGAACGCGCGTGTCACAAGGGCCACGTTCAGGAAATTGTAACCTGTGCCTCCGAACACTTCTTTGGCGAAGATCACCGCGAATGCTACCGCTACTGCGAGCATCCAGCATGGAGTGTCGACCGGACAGATCATCGGAATCAGAATACCCGATACCAGAAATCCCTCCTGAATCTCATGTCCGCGCATCTGCGCGACTATGAATTCTATTCCGAGTCCGACTATATATGCGGTAAGGATCTGTGGCAATACGGCAAAAAATCCGTAAAAGAACAGTCTGAAAAATTCTCTGTCAGGATCGCCGATCGCCATGAAGTGCTGAAGTCCTATATTCCACATTCCGAAGAGGCAGCAGGGGAGAAGCGCTATCACTACGGTGATCATGGTTCTCTTCGAGTCGTTGCTGTCGTGTATGTGTACTCCCGAACGCGAAGTCTCGTTAGGAGTGAAAAGGAATGTGTAGAAGCCGTCGAAAACAGAATGAAACTTGCTCAGTTTTCCTCCTTTCTCAAAGTGCGGCTTGATTTTGTCGATATTTCTTTTTAATCCTTTCACAACTTATTAGGTGTAATGTTTCTGATTGCTAAAGCGTTTCTTTGCGCAGATAGTCAAGACCTTCCCTTACTGTTTTCTGCAGTTCTATCTTCGATGTGTCGACGAATTCGGGCAGCGCGAAGTCTTCGGGTGCCACTTCATATATGCCGAGTTGTTCCATCTTCTCTATATCTTTTGCCATGATGGCTTTTATGAGATATTCGGGATATATGTCCATCGGGAAGACCTTGTCATATTCGCCGCTCATGATCATGGCGCGGTGGCCTCCCTTTATGCGGGCGTCGAAGTGGAACGGTTTGGAAAGGCCGCGGAGGAATGCTGGGAAAGCTCTGCTGACGCTGTACTTTTTAGGACTCAGCGATGCCCATCCCATAAATTCATCTGTCTGGTCGCCTTCATCGATTGCCGAGGTCTGACGATAGGGATATTGCAGGAATCCCTCTTTCCAGTCGACACGGACACCGGTGAGCACGTTGCCTGAGATGACGCGGATTTTTCCATGTGAGTGGTCAAGTTCTCCGTCAAGCAGACTGCCGAGCGATGCCCCGATTGTGGTCTTGACAATGTGTGGATTCTTCATGTCAGGACCTGTCAGTGCGACATATGCTGTATAATCGAGCTTCCCGCTATTGAAGAATGCTCCTATGCGGGCGGCTGTGACCGCATCGAGTGTCCATACCGTCTCTCCTTTGTTGACGGGTGAAATGGCGGCGATCTGCGTTCCGACGTTTCCGGCCGGATGTGGTCCTGAGAATTCATATACTTCCGCCACGTTGCTTGTCACTCCTGAGCCGGCCTTTACGGAAAGATATATTTTGCCGTCGGTGAAATCGCTGAGTGCCTTAAGACCTGATTCAAGGTTTGACATCATGTCCTGAGTCAGCATTTCAGCCGCAAGGGGTGCGCTGTCGAATGCGGTGACAAAAATATCGCGGGGTTTGCTTCCGATAAAGGGCACGATGTCAAAAGGTCTTTGTCTCATCATTGCGAAGAGACCGCTGCAGAGCAGCATTTCGAAGCGGGCATTCCTGTCGGCAGGTTTGCCGAAATCTTTCTGAGTCTGTTCTCCTTCTTTGGAGACAGATACGAATTCTATTTTACGCCGTTCGCCCCGATGGATTTCTCTGACAGTTCCGGCCACCGGTGATGTCAGACAGAGGCGGTCATCTTCTTTTGCAAACAAAAGAGGATCCCCGCACATGACGCTGTCGCCGGCCTTGACGGCGGCTTTCCATGTATATCCGGGGAAATCATCTGGCACTATACCGAAAAGTGCCGTGCTGTCGTCGGAAGTCATATTTCCGGCGGCAACACCCTCAAGAGGGATATCAAGTCCCTTTTTTATCTTGATAATATTACTCATTACCTATCCGTTTGGGATTATTTTGCAAAAATATATAAAATCGCCAACCTTTCCAAAAGATTTCCAAAAGAAAAGGACAGGAATTATTGAATTCTTGTCCTTTTCTTAAATTAGTAATATCTATATGCTTATTTCAGGCCGTCGACGAATTTGCGGAGCTCCGCGTTGTCGGGATCGTACTTGAAAATCTTGTTATAATTTTCTTTGGCTTTGGCAACGTTGTTCTGGTTCAGATAGTAGTTGCCGAGGTACATGTACATCTCTTTTGCATCGCGTGCGTATCTTGAAGTGTCTGATGCTCCTTCAAGAAGGACGACAGCTGCCTCGTAATCGGGAACTGCCGCTTTCTCGGCTGCGTCTTCGTTTGGTGCGGTCTGCTTGGCGATATCTCCGTAGATCTTTACAGGCTTGTAGTTGTCGGGGAGAATTGCCTTAGCCTTGTCTGCGTTGGCTTTTGCCGCGTCAAAGTATTTAGCTGCTTTGGCGGCGTCTGCCTTGTTCTCTACGCCGGCATAGAAATCGAAAGTCGCCTGCTGGATGAAGTCATTGTAACCGGGTTCGATCTTTGACAGATAAACCTCATATTCGTCGGCAGTCTTCGACAGATTGTTCTGGTCGAGATATGCGAAAGCGAGGCTCTTGTTGAAGTCTGCGAAATCAGGCATTTCCTTTATACCTTCCTGAAGGACGGCGATTGCCTCGTCAGGACGTTTCGCACTCAGCAGCTCGTTGGAGATCAGAGTGAAGTCGATGCTTGCGAATTTGTTGGCCGAAGGATTTGCCTTGTGGTTTGCATAAAGAGCTTCGGCAAGGGGAAGAAGCTGATCTTTCATCTCCGGAATCTGCGCGGCGTTCATGAACTGATAGCGCTGTGCGGTGAAGTTCTTCGGATCTTCGGCAAGAAGCTTGGAGGCGTAGTCGTAACCTTTCTTATAGTCCTGACCGTAGAAAAGGAGGAACGCATAGCGGTTTTCATCGCTCTTGAAGTGACTAGGATTCTGCACATATTTGCCATATTGTGCGGCTGCGTTGGCATAATCTTTCTTATTGTAATATGCGTTTGCAAGCTCGCGCTGGCCTAAAGCCGATGTCGGATTCACGCTGAGAAGATTGTTGAGCATTTTGATGGCGTAATCCGGGTTGACCATTGTGTAGAGGTTGGCGTACTTGACATATGCTGCAGTAGCGTTGTTGTCATAACCTGAAGCCATCTCATACATGCCTGCTGCCTTGCCCCAGTCTTTCTGCTCGCGTGCCTGATCTCCCTCGAATATATATATGTCGGGATTCTCCATGTTGAATTTGCGTGCTTTCTCTATCTGTTTGGCGATCTGCTTCTCGAAACGCACCGGATCGACGCGATCATATGCACGCGCGATGGCAATCTGAAGAGAGGCGTCTTTCTTAGAGAGCTTGTCTGCCTGCTTGAAGAGTTCCTCGGCTTCTTTCACATCTCCGGCCATGAGCTTGAGCAGACCCTGGCCTACATAGTTGTATGCATATTCGGGATTGGCTGCGACGCCCTGGTTGAAATAGTTGGCGGCATCGGAGTTCTTGTTTTCCTCGATCGCTATGAGGCCGAGATAATAGTCGGAGACAGCCTTGTCAGTCTGAGGATTGTTGAGACTGCGCAGAAGGAGATCCTTGGCATTGTCAAGCTGGTCAGCTTTGTAATACTCCTCTCCTTCGACATGGGTCTGGGCAAATGCGCTTATCGACGCGCCGGCCAGACATAAAGTGAGAATTCTTTTAAGTTTCATATAATTATGATTATGTTTGTTTCCAATCAGGTTAGTGTCCGCGACATAATCGGATGCAAGTGCTTCCTGCCGCTCTTTGCCTTTAGATTATGTTTGGCAATTATGGTTTATTTAAGCTCCACGACACGGGCATTCATATGGTAGGGGAGTATACCCGTCTTTGAGATTATCTTCTGACCTGCAAACCCTGTGACGAACATATAAAAACTGTTGAGAACAGTGCTCTTGGAGGCCGTGGAGATCATATATACCTTTCTGAATAACGGATATTCTCCTGAATTTATATATACCTGATAAGGTTTGTATGCGATAGGATTGAAATCATTCTCTTCCGTAGGGTTGCTTACCTTAAGAATATTGACCTCCGTAGTGAGGTTGGTCGCTATCGTATCGTTTTCATTCTTATACCCTTCGTAGCGCTGATCAACCGGAATGCTTTTTGCCGCGCTCAGATCATCACCAAGCCAGCTGACGCTTATTATGCCGAGTGCGTTTTTGTCTTTTTTAACTATGTCGAATACAGATGCGTTGTTCTTCTGTGCGAAGGCATTGGGATTGTCAGAGATCTTTTTGCCCGCTGGCATGAATTTGTCGCGCATATAGCTCACTGTCGAACTTCCCGCGTTGTCAAACACGAGTTTGATCGTTGTGGTGTCATTCCCGGCGAGCTGACTCCATTTTGTGATCTTGCCGTTCATGATATCTCCGATTTCTGTCATGCTCAGTGAGGTGACATTGTTGTCTTTGTTAGTTATCAGCGCCACGGCGTCGACGGCTATGCAGTGGGTTCTTACGACTCTCTTGAACTTACTCTTCATGTATTCGCGCTGCTCCTTGCTGAGCTCGCGGGTCACTATTATGGCCTGGGTGCCGTCGGCAAGCAGTGTGTCGATGGCATCCTGCTCACTCACGTAGAAGGGTATGATCGATGATCCGGGATAGGAGAATTCGAACACTTCGATTTCCTCTTCAAGGATATTCTTGAATCCGTCGTCACAGAATATTGTCGCACTCCCCTTGGCGTATTCCCCGCGTTTTACTTCTCCACATGAAACGGCTCCCAGCCCGACAAGAGCTGAGAGTCCTATAACGGCGTATTTAAATAGTTTCACTGTCTTATAGATTTAAATGTTCTATGTATTCAGCCCCATCCTTTGTAAAGTCTGACTCCGCGCCACACTCCGTATGCACACAGGAGACCTCCGATCACATAGCTGATCGCCGGGGTGATGCCGAAGAAATTAAAGATGAATAGCAGACCTACTCCCAGATAGACGAATATCATAAGAATGCCGAATGCGAGTCTCGCGCTTTTCGGGGCCTGGGGCCTGTTGTTTTCGTTCCTTTCCATAACTTATGTTTTTAATTGATATTCTCGTCTGATTCCGCAGGGAACGTCGACATGAATATCATGTGATTGTTAATCATTTTAATATTTTAACAATCGAGGGTGACACATGTTCAAGCAAATCCTTCCTATTTAACCGCAAATTTAACATTTCTGACGCAATCTTCCAAACATTAAAATAGAGAGGAGGATCCGCACGGACCCTCCTCTCTGAAAGTATTGGAATCTCAATTATTGATTCTGAAGTTTGAATGTCACAGGAAGTGTGAAGTAGCTTCGCACTGCGACACCGTTGTTCTTACCGGGCTGCCACTTGGGCATCTTCTTGACAACGCGGATTGCCTCGCGGTCAAGATCCTTGTCAACACCCTTGGCGATTGTCGCCTGTCCGATCGAACCGTCTTTCTCGACGACGAACTTCACTACGACTCTACCCTGGATGTCGTTCTGCTGAGCGGATTCCGGATAACGGATATTGTTGCTGAGCCATTTCATAAGCGCTGCCTGACCACCGGGGAATTCCGCCTGCTGCTCTACGGCAACGAAGATTTCCTCTTCCTTCGGTTTTACAACCTCGGGTTCCGGTTCCTTGACAACCACCTGCTCCTGCACGGCCTTGAACTTATCGGCGTCATCGCTACCTTCCTGATTGACGATACCGCGGGCGGTATTGTCTTCTTTCTGGGTTTCCATGTCCATCACCTCGTTCTTCACCTTATCGGCCTCGACGATGGCAATCTGGGTTACCTGTACGGTAGCGAGAACCTCTTCGGGAACCTGAATCTCAGGCTGCTCGAATTTCTGTTCTTCAACCTCTTCTTCTTCCGGAGTCTCTTCTTCAGCCTGCTCAAGGGCTGCGGCCATCATTTTCTCACGCTGTTCCTGAAGTGCGAGAGCCTGCTGCTCGTCACGATAGTCTGCATATTTGCTGTACCCGATCACGAGAAGAACGACAACTATAAGACCGACGATCATATAGAGGAACGCCATGTTGTGACGTCTGTCGCTCGCCTTGCGAAGCTGATAGGCTCCGAATTCTTTATTCTTTTCGGCAAAAATAAGGTCACGCCATTCCGCCGATGTCAGATCTACATTTCTATTAGCCATTTCTTTCTGTTGCTTTAAAGGTTAATAAATCCAACATTATTTATGATGACGGTTCTGGAAATCGATCACCATAACAGAATCGGCCTTGGTCATGTTATCAATCTGATATTTTGAAATCGAGTTTATCTGCATCTCGTCGAGCACTGATACAAGACTTCCGAATGAAGCCTCAGGTGTCGATTTGATGATGATGACCGGTTTCTTCAGATTTTCATCTTTTCTGACTTTAGACGCTGCCTCGTCATAAGCGAGCTGTGCTTTCTCACGGCCCTCTTTTGTCTCAAGGCTACCGAAACCGCCGTTGGCATATTTTTCTTTCAACTTGTTGATTTCGGTGAGGACATCCTTATTACGCTGCTGGATAATCTCGCGGATACCGCGGGCTTTTCCGGATTTCTCATCGTTGCTAAGGAATTCTGATTCCTGAAGGTTGTTGTGGGCCGCGATTGATTCGGGCGATGTGCCGAGTCCTTCCGGACCGCCGGGTTTACCGAAATAATAGTAAATCACCGGAACAACCTTGCCGTTCACTGTGTCTACTTCCATCGAGCCGGTTTTGCGTTTCGCGTCAAGGATGATTGTCACTGCGTCATCTTCCGAAGCCTGCGACATATTCTCGACGTTGTCCACTTTCTCGTTTGACGGAAGCGCTATTGTCAGTGTCTGCGATTTGATCATTGTCGTACAGAGCATGAAGAATGTGATAAGCAACATGTTCATGTCGACCATCGGCGTGAAATCCACGCGGATCTGCATCTTTTTCTGCTGGCCTTTCTTTCCGTTGCCACCAGTGTTTTGTTGAACTTCTGCCATTTCCTTTTATTCTTCTGCCCCTTTCAGAGCTGTCAATAACGTAAATTTATTCATGTGGATCGTCTGAAGGTTGTCCATAACGAGGTGGACAATGTCAAACGATGTGTTCTGGTCTGCCTTGATCGCGACGCCGGTACCGTCCTTGATGGCCGATACGAGGTTTTCGTTGCTGCTCTGGCGCATCGCCTTCATCCACATCTGGAATTCATTGGGAGTGGATTCATTCTGATTCCATGAGATAGGAATTCCTGTAGGATGATTGGGATCACCGTCGCCTTCAAGCCATTTGTCCATTTTCGTCTGTCCTTCCGGCTGGTCGATGAGATCGAGATATTCGCCCATCTTGGCCAAAGGCACACCGAAACTTCCGAGTTTGCTGAATGTGTACTTCTGCGCGTCTGTGAATTTCACAGGCTTGTTCTTATGCGTCTCATTGTAGATCTCGCTTACTTTCTCGAGAAGTGCCACACGCATCTTCTCGTTGCTCCAGTTTGCGCTGGTGTCATTGTTCATCGTAAGCCAGACCTTGCCTTCGGGATTCACAAGAACCTGCACTACGTTGGTCTCCTGCACCTTTTCGGTCGATACCGAGGGAGGTGTGATAACCGTGGCGGGTTCCTTTGAAAGGAAGGTTGAGGTCAACATGAAGAAGGTAAGCAGAAGCACTGTCACATCACTCATCGCGGTCATGTCGATGAATGTGCTCTTTTTTGCTATCTTTACTCTTCCCATAGTTGCTATTAACTTTTATCGGTTTGTGGTTTGTGGTTAGAGTCTCCGATTATTTGTGAGTTGCTGCGAATGTTGCAACGATGGAGAAACCGATTTCGTCGATAGCGTACGAGAGGTTGTCGATCTTATTGGTGTAGAAGTTGTAGGAGATTACTGCGAATGCACCTGTTGCGATACCGAATGCAGTGTTCACAAGTGCCTCTGAGATACCGGTTGACAGCTCTGTGGAGTCAGGTGAACCAGATGATGCGAGAGCCTGGAATGACTTGATCATACCCATCACAGTACCGAGAAGTCCGACGAGTGTACCGAGTGTGGTGAGTGTAGCCACGATAGGAAGGTTCTGGGAAAGTGCGGGCATCTCGAGTGCGGTAGCCTCTTCAACCTCGTTGCGGAGGGTAGTGAGCTTCTGCTCCTTGCTGAGAGTGGTGTTGGCATCCATCTCTTTGTAGCGTACGAGTGTGTTGTAGACAACTGATGCTACAGAACCTTTCTGATCCTTGCAACGCTTCATTGCGGCGTCGATGTTGTTGGCTGCGAGATCAGCCTTGATGTCAGCGACAAATTTAGTAGTGTTGCCTTTGCCTGTTGCCGAGCTGAGGGCGATCCAGCGCTCGATTGAAAGAACGATAACTGTGAGAAGAAGAGTCATCAGGATAGGCACGATGAAACCGCCTTTGTAGACTGTACCGGCAAGGTTGAGAGGGTGTCCCTCGGTTGTGCCTCCTTCGAAGTTACCGCTGTAACCCATACCGAAAAGGAAGATGCAGACTGCTGCCACTGCACAGCACAGAATTACTACAAATGCATTCTTGATACCGCGGATGTTGCTGATCTTTTCTTCTTTTTTGATCTTGGCTGCGGGAGCCACAGGCTTGGGAGCCATTGGTTTCTGAGATTCCATAATCTTACTTAATTTGTTAGGTTTTTTAGTTTGTTATAAAATTTAATGTTTTTGGTTTATTTCTATCTTATCGATGGCCTGTCTGGTTGACCGGCATCCCGATTGGGGTTGACGTCTCCCTGTATTTTTTTGATTATGAATCCGAGGGTATTCATGATTGTAAGGTTACGTCAGTCGCGTGAACTGATATACAATCAGACTTCACGCATATCAATTGCAAAGTTACAATATTTTTCAAAAAAATCAATATACGATTTTAAAAATTTAAACTCCGAGCCGCTAAATTAGCATTTATTCAAAAAAAATTGCCGCAAAATATGTTCTTTAACATGTTTTTGTAATTGCGGAAGTCCAGGTAATGATATTAATCCCGCCATGTAGATATAAGGTTGGATACTGCTTTCTGGTATGCGGAAAAAAGGGGAGCGAGTCCGCTCATGCGGATCCGCTCCTGATATGTCTGCGGTCTGTGCCGCCGGAATTCTATTGCGTTATTCCGCAACGGCAGCCACGCCGGGAAGAACCTTGCCCTCTATTGCCTCGAGAAGGGCGCCTCCGCCGGTCGATACGTAGCTTACGCTGTCTGCAAGACCGAATTTGTTTACACATGCCACTGAATCTCCGCCTCCTACAAGTGAGAACGCGCCGTTCTTGGTTGCCTCTACGATTGCTTCGGCGATAGCCTTTGAGCCGGCTGCGAAGTTGTCGAATTCAAATACTCCGGCAGGACCGTTCCAAAGAATTGTTTTGGCGGGCAGGATGGCGTTGCGGAAAGCGATCACGGAGTCCGGACCTGCGTCCATGCCTTCCCAACCTTCGGGAATGTCCATAACCGAGCAGACCTTCTGATTCGCGTCGTTGCTGAATTTGTCGCCTGCCACACAGTCGGTGCCGAGCACGAGGTTGACACCTTTCTCTTTTGCGAGGTCTATGATGTGGAGGGCGAGATCCAGCTTGTCATTCTCGACAATCGAATCGCCGATCTTTCCGCCGCGGGCTTTTGCGAAAGTGAATGTCATGCCGCCGCAGAGGATCAGATTGTCGACCTTATCCATAAGGTTCTCGATGATTCCGATTTTGGTCGATACTTTCGAGCCGCCCATGATTGCGGTGAACGGACGGTTGATATCTTTGAGGATATTGTCTACAGCCTTGACCTCTTTCTCCATAAGATAGCCCAGCATCTTGTCTTCCTTGTCGAAATAGTCGGCGATGACGGCGGTCGATGCGTGACGGCGGTGTGCTGTTCCGAATGCATCGTTCACGTATACGTCCGCGTAGCCGGCGAGTGTCTTTGCGAATTCTTTCTGGCTCTCTTTCATGGCCTTCTTGGCATCGTCGTAGGCCGGATCATTCTTGTCTATACCTACGGGCTTGCCCTCTTCCTCGGGATAGAAACGGAGGTTTTCGAGCAGGAGCACTTCGCCGGGCTTGAGCTCCTTTGCAGCCTCGGATGCCTTGGCGCAGTCAGGCGCGAATTTAACCTCTGTGCCGAGAGCCTTGGCAACTGCGTCACGGATCTGGAGGAGGCTCAGTTTTTCGTTGACTTTGCCTTTGGGTTTACCCATGTGCGACATGAGTATGAGGCTGCCTCCGTCTGCAAGAATCTTCTTGAGTGTGGGGAGAGCGCCGCGGATGCGGGTGTCGTCTGTGATGTTGCCGTTCTCATCGAGAGGTACATTGAAATCTACTCTCACGATGGCTTTTTTGTCCTTGAAATTGTAATTTTCGATTTTAGCCATTGCTTTAGTCTATATTTAGGGTTTTATTTCTATTAATGCTGTGATTTCCTGTTGTGTGGAAATATAAATACCGGATAGGGATGACTGCGTTTTTTGACAACGCATACTTTTCTGTGCAAAATTAATAAAAATCTCGGATTAATTCATGCGGAATTCTGAATTAAAAGTTTTTTAGATTAAATTTGCAACATATTTCTTTTCTCCTCTTCAACAGAACGCGGTCGCCGGGCTTTGTGTCGGCGCGTTTTAGGTTTATTTATTATATTTTGCGTAATTTATGGCTGAGCATGTCGAATCTTTATCTGTGCTGTGCAACAGAATTATCGGAGAAAATCCTGTATCTGTCACTCCTTTGCCACAGGCCGGAGGCGACAGACGATATTATCGTCTTTTTCTTCCGTCGGGCAAGACTGCCGTCGGTGTCGTCTCTGACAATATTGCCGATACCAAGGCTTTTATAGCTTTGTCGGGCATATTTCGCAAGCATGGAGTTTCTGTGCCTGTGATTTACGGACATTCACGAGACTATTCATATTATCTTGAAGAGGATCTCGGTGACACGTCTCTGTTTTCTGATCTACGCAATCCTGATATCGACGCGATATGCCGCAAAGTGATGCGCGATCTTGTGAAGACCGTCCCTGCCGAGGAATGGTGCCAGTCTGTGAATTACCGGGATTTTTCGGAACGTCAGGCCATGTGGGATCTCAATTATTTCAAATATGAGTTTCTCAAGCCTGTCGGGGTCGATTTCGACGAGGATCTTCTTGAAGATGACTTTGTGAATCTTTCGTCGAGACTTGCCTTGACCGATTGCCGTCTCTGGGGGTTCATGATGCGCGATTGCCAGAGCCGCAATGTCATGTTGACTCCCGAACCGGTGTTTATAGATTATCAGGGAGGCCGTTTCGGTCCGGGTCTGTATGACGCGGTGTCTTTCATAATGCAGGCAAAGGCCGGTTTTTCTACCGAATTCCGGCGGGAGATGCTCGGAGAGTATGTGAATGCTTTTGCGGAGGCAAAGGGTATCCCGACTGATGTGGTGCTTGAGCCGTTGGGTGAGTTTGTGCTCTTCAGGACTTTGCAGGTGCTTGGCGCCTATGGATTCAGAGGGCTTGTTCAGAAACGCGCCCATTTCATAGAAAGTATTCCGGGCGCGCTTGCCAATCTGGCGTTGCTGGTGGACTATGGTGTGATAGACAAGTATCCCGAGTTGCTCAATGCTGTGAGGCAGGTTCTTGATAATCCTCGTTTTGAGACGGCTGATGACGGACGTCTTCATGTCAAGGTCTTTAGTTTTTCTTACAAACGCGGCTATCCTGAGGATCTTACCGGCAATGGGGGCGGCTTTATGTTTGACTGCAGGGGAATGCATAATCCCGGGAGGTATGACGAATATAAGCCTTTGACCGGAAGAGACAAACCTGTTGTGGATTTTTTGAAGGAGAGAGGAGAGGCGGACGTTTTTTCTTCCCGTGCCTTTGATATGGTTTCTTCCACGGTGGAGCGGTATCTGAAACGGGGATTCTCTTCGCTGCAGATCGGTTTCGGATGTACGGGGGGGCGCCACAGATCAGTTTATTGCGCCGAGCGGGTGGCAAAAAAAATCGCGGCTCAATTTCCGTCGGCTGTGGTGGAACTTATACATCGGGAGCAAAATATTCATGAGATTCTGATATGAAAGCTTTGATTCTTGCCGCTGGTCTCGGCACAAGACTCAGACCGTGGACTCTCAGTCATCCCAAGGCTCTTGTGCCTGTCGGTGGAGTGCCTATGCTCGAACGAGTGATTCTCCGCCTTCGTGAAGAGGGGTTTGACAATATAATTGTAAATGTGCATCATTTCGGGGATCAGATTATTGATTTCCTTTCGGGTCGGGATTATGGCGTGGATATTGCGGTCAGCGACGAAAGAGATCTGCTGCTGGATACGGGAGGCGCCATTTTAGGTGCGTCATCTTTTCTCTTGTCCGACCCGCAACCTTTCCTTGTCCATAATGTCGATATCTTGAGCAATGCGCCGCTCAGGGCATTGATGGGGCGTCATCGCGCTTCGGGGCGCGATGCCTCTCTCGTGACAAGCCCGAGGGGTTCGTTGCGAAAATTGGTTTTTGACTCCCGGGGAAAGTTGAAGGGCTGGCATAATCTTTCTACGGATCAGTACCGGCCTGAAGGTTTTGTTCCCGGCGATGATATGGTGGAAATGGCCTTCAGCGGGATATATATACTCGAACCGTCCGTTATAGCCTCGCTTGAGAAGTATGCGTCGAGGACGGGCACACGTGTGTTTCCTATAATGAATTATTTTCTGGATGTCGATAATAACATCAATATCGGTGAGATAAGAATTGATGATCTTGATCTCACCGATATCGGCAAACCGGAGACTCTCGTTAAAGCCGACAGGCTTTTCTCTCCGGGAAAGTGATATTTTCTGTCTGTAAGTGTCAGTGGTAATGGATAGTCTTGCGGTTTGTCGTGTAGAATTGAAACACGCATCCCAATACCAGACATACGACAGCTACGCCGCCAAGGATCCAGGTGAGTGTCACTCCGGTAGTGAAGCACGATGCGATCAGAAGACCTGATCCGATTATATAAAACAGAATAGAAAGTGTTTTCATAGTGACAAGTCTTTATTGATTAGTAAATATTATAAAAGACATACAGGTTATCGCCCTGTATGCCTTTTAAACAATCCTGAGTCGGAAAGGGTTTTATAGCTCGGCTTCTTTGAGTTTTTCCGCGTTTTCCGCCACAATCAGCCGGTCTATGCATTCCTGGATGTCTCCGTCCATGAACGCTGCCAGATTATAAACTGTATAGTTTATGCGGTGGTCCGTTATGCGCCCTTGCGGATAATTATATGTACGGATCTTTGCGGATCGGTCGCCTGTGCTGACCATTGTCTTGCGTCTGGAGGCTATGTCGTCCAGATATTTCTGATGTTCTTTGTCGTAAATGAATGTGCGGAGGCGCGAGAGTGCTCTCTCTTTGTTTTTGGGCTGATCGCGGGTTTCGGTACACTCGATCAGTATCTCTTCTGTCTGGCCGGTCACGGGATTTTTCCAGTTGTATCTCAGGCGCACGCCTGATTCGACTTTGTTCACATTCTGTCCGCCTGCGCCTCCCGAACGGAACGTATCCCATTTTATCTCGCCCTCATGTATCTCGACATCGAATTCCTCGGCTTCCGGCAGAACGGCCACTGTGGCGGCCGATGTGTGGACGCGGCCCTGGGTTTCTGTGGCCGGAACACGTTGCACCCGGTGTACACCGCTTTCATATTTCATCGTGCCGTAAACTCCGTCGCCTGTAAGTGTGCACACTATTTCCTTGAAGCCTCCGGCGGCTCCCTCCGATACTGAAGATACCGACAGCTGCCAGCCTTTGCGCTCGGCATATTTCTGATACATTCTGAACAGGTCTCCCGCAAATAAGGCGGCTTCGTCGCCTCCGGTGCCTCCTCTTATCTCGAGAACCGCGTTTTTCGAATCGTCAGGATCTGCCGGAATCAGAAGCAGTTTGATCTGTTCCTCCAATTGGGGTATGCGTCTTGTGCAGGAATCGATTTCTTCGCGTGCCAGTTCCTTCATTTCTTCATCGTTCTCGGCCGACAGCAACTCTTTTGATTCCTCAAGACTGACGAGAGCCTGCTCATATTCCTTTTTTACTTTCAATATCTCTTCAAGATCATGATACTCCTTGGTCAGTCTCACGTAACGCGGTTGGTCGGCGATTACGGCCGGATCGGTGATCAAGGTCGAAACCTCTTCGAAGCGTGAGTCGAGTCCCTCCAGACGGGAAAGCAACATATTATCTGCCATCTTTTATTTGAATGTGGGTCATACAGGGAGATTTTACCCCATATCTTTAATAAAATCCAATTACTCTGCAAAATTACTAAATTAAAGTGAAAAAACTTTGTTTATTCACGAATTTAGAATTAACTTTGCATCCGAAATGCGGAAAGTGCGCATTTTATATTTATTAACCAATTCAATAAACCGGCAAGTTTATGGCAACAAAAATTAGATTACAGCGTCATGGCCGCAAGCGTTACGCTTTTTATCCTATTGTAGTAGCCGATAGCAGGGCACCACGTGATGGTAGATTTATTGAGAGGATAGGTTCTTATAATCCGAACACTAATCCTGCTACAATAAGTTTAGACTTCGACCGTGCTTTGTATTGGGTGGAAACAGGTGCACAGCCTACTGATACTGTTCGTTCGATCCTTTCTAAAGAAGGTGTGATGCTCATGAAGCATCTCCGCGGCGGTGTCAAGAAAGGCGCGTTTACAGAAGAAGAGGCAAAACGCCGTTTCGATCTCTGGAAAGCTGACCGCACCAAGACAGCAGAGGCTGAGAAAGCCAAGAATGACGCCAAGGCGGCTGAAGACGCTAAGGCTCGTTTCGAGGCTGAAGCCGAGAAGAACCGTATCAAAGGCGAGGCTGTCGCAAAGAAGAGAGCTGAGAAGCTTGCTGCCGAAGAGGAGGCCGCCAAGGCTGCTCTTGAGGCTGAAAATGCTGAGGCTCCTGCAGAAGAGGCTGCTGAGTAATCTACAGCGTTTGGAAAATAAAATCCGATGTCTATCAGACATCGGATTTTATTTTATATATATATATATGTCTGGCTCCCGTAATCATTGGTACAACAAATAAAAAAAGCAGCCTGATAAGGCTGCTTTTGTAGCGGGATCGAGAATTGAACTCGAGACCTCCGGGTTATGAATCCGACGCTCTAACCAACTGAGCTATCCCGCCGTTTCCCTTTTGCGAGTGCAAAGTTAGACAATATTTTTGAATTTACCAACTTTTCCCGAATTTTTTCATTAATTTTGTGTCAAATTATGATGAATTCAATTAAGACCAATCGATATTATCTTCTGCCTGTAGCGCTATTATTGCTGATAACTGCATGTAGCACAGGTATTGAGGGTACGAAGACCATAAAAATGTCTCGTTCGGAGAGACGGGAGCTGCTTCCGGGCGCTGAGGAGCGGCTGGCCGCGCGGATTCATCCCGATACCCTCGGCCAATGGAAGTCGGGCAAGAAGTTTGTTATTTCGGACAATAAGGCATCTCTCTTGCTTGAAAGCCCAGCCTTGTCTGTTTCGGCTGCGGATACCGCACGTCTCGCCGGCCTTGTCATAGGGTTTGAAAGAGTGACGCCGCGGCCTACTCCCGGTGGTGATACAGTAGCTATACTTGAATTTGCAGGGCCGGACGGCATATACCGATATAATACTTCCAGAAAATTGAGAGACGCTCTCCACACCTTGACCGGCCTTGACGTCGCTATGATGATAGATCTTGATCTGGTTTCAAAAGCCGACAGCATACTGTCCGGACGAAAAGTCTGGACCATGTCAAGACTGTGGTATGACGAATCCGGGAACAGTCTTTCGGGGAGGAAGTTCGAGCCGGTGACAATAACGACTGTCGAGGCGGGAAATATGATCTTTCCGTTGAAGGTTTGTTTCAGGGATGATGCCGGCAGATCTTCGTCAATGTATATGAATGTCAATAATGCCTCCGGTATAGGAGCGGAAAGCCGTACTTTCCCGAGTCTGTTTTCTTTGACTGATCCAAAGCTGGATTATCCCTCCGTCAGTCAGGAGACATGGGAGAATATATGTAACGGCAGAGTGGCTCTGGGCATGACCAAAGATGAATGCAGGCTCGCTCTTGGGAATCCATCGGAAGTGGACGCGGGGCATAACTGGAGTTCCGTTATTGATGTATGGGGATACAGGGATGGAACTTTTCTTCAGTTTCAGGATGGTCTTTTGATTAACTTCCGTCATTGACGCATAAATATATTATGAAGTGATTTGTACAATTGCTATCGGTTAAATTTGAACTCTCACTTATCACCTCTATGATTGAACAAGACAAGGATATAACATATCTGACGACTTTCGGCATTCCTGTCCGGGCACGTTATTTTGCTGAGTATTCCTCTGAAAAGGAATTGTTGAGACTTTCGCGCGACGAGCGCTTCATCAATAATCCGGTACTCAATATAGGAGGAGGAAGCAATCTCCTATTTGTGGGGGATTTTGACGGACTTATCCTTCATTCAGCAATCAAGGGGATCAGGCGTTATGACAAAAATGAAGATACGGTCTTCGCTATTGTCGGTGCGGGCGAGAAATGGACGGATTTCGTGGATTGGACTCTTGAGCAGGGACTCGGTGGTGTCGAGAATCTTGCCGGTATTCCCGGAGAAGTGGGAGCCGCTCCTGTGCAGAATGTCGGTGCGTATGGTGTGGAGGCGAAAGATGTTGTCCATGCTGTCGAATGCTTTGACGTGTTTACGCGTAAAACATGCCGCTTTACGGCGGAGGAGTGCCGGTTCGGGTATCGCGACAGCTTCTTCAAGCATGAAGGCAAAGGCCGTTATATAGTGTTGCGGGTATCTTTCCGTCTTCGTTCCTCCCTGCAGGCGACAAATCTGGAATATGGCCCGTTGCGTGAACTTAAGGAGAGACTCGGACACATGCCGTCTATCCGGGAAGTCGCCGAAGAAGTGTGTCGTATCCGCGACAGCAAGCTTCCTGATACGGCCCTTATAGGAAGCGCAGGCAGTTTCTTCAAAAATCCTGTTGTGCATAACGGGAAGCTGGCCGAGATAAGATCGTTGACAGGAGAGGTGGTCACTGGCCATCCTGTAGACTCTATGCATACGAAGGTCTCGGCGGCATGGCTGATAGATCATGCCGGAATGAAAGGTATGCGATGCGGTGGGGCGCAGGTTTACGATAAGCAGCCGCTCGTGATAGTAAACAGGGGAAATGCCACATCGCGTGACGTGACCGACCTCGCAGCGAAAGTGCGGGAAGCCGTAAGAAAGAAATTCCTGATTGACCTTAATCCTGAAGTGAATTATATAGACCCCGGAGTGCATGTCCGTCTGCTCGGCACTGGTACATCAAAAGGTATTCCGGAAATAGGATGTGAATGTCGTGTATGTCAGTCTCCGTATGTAAAGGACAAGCGTACGCGTACATCCGCATTGGTCCGCACGATGGGTTTGACGATTCTTATAGATCCTTCTCCCGATTTTCGTCAGCAGGCGTTGGATGCAGGCATTCATCATATAGATGCCGTGCTTGTCACGCACAGTCATTACGATCATGTAGGTGGAATCGACGATCTCAGACCGTTTTGTGCCGATGGAAATCTTACGATGTATGTAAATGAGCGTGCGAATAAGGATCTTCGAAACCATTATGATTATTGCTTCAGAGAGAATCCTTATCCTGGTGTGCCCGTGTTCGAGATGAAGATTGTCGGTACGACTCCGTTTTATATCAATGGCGTAAAGATTGTTCCGATAGAAGTGATGCATGGTCAGATGCCGATATTAGGATTCCGTATCGGAGATTTTGCGTATATCACAGATGCCAAGACCATAGATGAGAAGGAGCTGGAGAAACTCGAAGGGATCGATACTCTCGTTATAAATGCTCTCCGCGATCGCGATCATTTCTCTCATCTTACCCTTCAGGAAGCGTTGACGCTCATAGATGAAATAAAGCCGAGACAGACTTATCTGACGCATTTCAATCATGAAATAGGACGACATCATGAACTCACCCAAAGGCTCCCGGCGGGAGTAGCACCGGGTTATGACGGTCTTTCTTTTGATGTGTGATAAATATGGCTGCCAAAAGATGAAGTCGTGCCAATATTTATGACATTGGCGGACAGTATTGTAAAAGGAACACTATGAGAGTGTTGTGTAAATAGGGCATAAAATGATAATATTTTCTTGTGAAAAAATCATGCAAAAATTTGGTGGATTCAAAAAAAATGTCTAACTTTGCATCGCAAAAGGGAAATAACGAGGCTCTTAAACGAAAATCAAAGTTCCTGATAACCGGTCGATTAGTGTAGCGGTTAGCACGCCACCCTCTCACGGTGGAGACTCGGGTTCGAGTCCCGGATCGACTACTTGAGGACTATCTTACGATAGTCCTTTTTCTTTGTATATCAACAAGTTACATACGCCATTTGATAACATTTTTAGTCCTTCCGGTATCACAAAATTTGCATAGATTTGCATAGACTTGCACTGATTATCTTGGTTCGTGATACCTTTGTGATACCATCTGTGATACTCGTTATCACACTAATAATCAATATATTTAATATGAAATATCCAACAACAAGAATTTTGTTTGACCGAAAGAAGAAGTCATGTGATACCCGTAATGGCGGTATCGAGATTGAAATCTTATTTGAACGCAAGCGTAAATGGATCAGTACCGGAGTCTCCGTCTTGCCTAATCAATGGGATGCGGTCAAATGGGTTGTCAACCATCCGGATTCAGCGACCCTCAATATGCGTATTGAAGCCATGCGCAGACCCATAGCCGACTATATATCCCTGCTTATGGTCAAAGGTGAGGAGTTCACCTTTGAGGGACTTGAGGCTGTGTTGGCCAAGAAGAAGCACTCCGGATCGTTTCTGGACTTTGTAAAGGACAGGATCGAATCACGCACGGACATCAAGGAGGTAACGAAAAAGAATCATAAAAGGTTGCAGAACGCTCTTGAGGCCTTTAAGCAGATACAGGCATTCGATGATCTTACGCCTCAGAAAATACGACTGTTCGACGAATGGCTTCACGAACAGTCGTATGTGCAGACTACGGTGGCTGCATACCATAAGTTTATGAAAAATTATATTCATGAGGCTATGGCCGCAGAGGCAATATCTTCCGATCCCTATGCGGGAATAAGGATAGAGAAGGGCAAGCATAAACAGCGTAAATATCTGACCGAGGAGGAACTTGATAGGATACGGGCATTCGAGACGGAAGACAAATCCATTATGCGTGCAAGGGATCTGTTTCTTTTTCAGTGTTTCACGGGTCTTGCCTATGCGGACATGGCGAAATTTGACTTCGAGAACGTGACAGAGCGTGACGGGAAATATATAATCCGTGACACAAGGCAAAAATCCGAGGAGGAATATTATCTTGTAATTCTCTCACCTGCTTTGGAAATTCTGAAAAAATATAATTTCAAGCTTCCGATCATATCCAATCAGAAATATAACGCCGCTCTTAAAGCCGTGGCTGCCGGAGCGAGTATAAAATTCAATGTCACCTCACATGTCGGACGGCACACCTTCGCTACATATTGCCTTAACAATGGAGTCAGGATCGAGACTCTTGCGGCCATGCTGGGGCATTCCAACATCAAAACCACACAGATCTACGCACGCATGGTAAACAAGACGGTAGAATCCGCATTTGATGGGCTGGAAAGTACATTGAAAGGTTAAAACTGTTAATTAACATTTTTAACATATTGCATAGATTTGCATTGACTTGCATAGATTTGCATGTCGATGCAAACTCTTTGTAGGGTCTTGACTTTTGATTTTCAATGTGTTAATTTTGCTCCCGTATTAACGGGAACGATACGTAAAAAACGATTCACGGCCTCAGCTTTAAAGTGGCAGGCCGAAACCGGAGAAGGATCACACAGTTCCCGTTTAGTGTGGTCCTTCTCTTTTTTTTATTCCCTTATGAAGCGGCTCTGGATAAGTACGAAAATAGCGGCGCAGTCGATGGATACCAAGAATTCCATTGACGCTCTTGCTGTAAATTTGCTTATCAAGAGAAGATTTGTAGATTCTCGCGTAAGAAACGCGACTATGCGCAGGATGATGTCGTTGCTGCACACCTCCAGCAGCCGTTGTGCGGCAGCTATCAACGAGGGAATTAAACGAGGATGGCTTGTGCGACGCGGAACTACGCTTATTGCTGTCCGTATTCATTTTGAAAAAGAGTATTCGGTTCTTATCGAGACTACTGAATATAATCCACACTGCTCTGTAAATCCTACACTGACACAGATGGGAAATCTGATACGCGAGGCTGTGATCTACAACCATATCGCGAAGCAAAACGAATTGTCCGATACAATACGATTGGCGACTGACCCGAAGGCCGGTGAGCATAAGGCTCACAAAAAGGCACGGAGGAGACTGTTGAAAAAAGGTATGTGTGTCAATTCCGAAAACGCTTCACGTCTTGTGGGTTTAAGCTACCGACGTATCTGTGAACTTGTCAATGTCAGTCGGACCAAAGCGAAATCCATCATCAAGTCTATGTGTCGCAGGGGACTCATCTCCGTGACGCATCGTTTTGAGGAAGCCGGAATGTCAATCGAGCAATTCACGAAACAGATTCAGACGGAGTATGCCCGATATGCACCCGGATTTATGATTCAGATAGACGGACTTGTGCATATTCAGCTTGCCAACAGTTATCAGATCAAAAACATGAATCGCATCAAACTGTTCTATTAATTTTTTTGACGATGTTTACGTTTTTGACACCTATAACGATTGGTTGGTGATTAATATATCAAATAGAGAGGGTGTGGGGGAGTTTGAATAATTATGTAATGTTAATTTTTAAATTATTTATGCAAAGAAAGTTGAAAAATAAAACGGATAAGATTGACTTTTACGTAGAATTTGCCGCAGAACTCGATATTTTTGATTCTACACTCAGTGTTCCGTCATGGACTTTTGATTATCGGGAACAGTTGATTCGAAAATTAACCGGTGAAACCAGAAGAATCTGCCGTTTTGTGAAGAGTCTCGGCCTCGCTTTCAAAATCAAATGGCCGATCGAGATAAATGGGACATGGAAATATGCCGACCTGTATTTTCCGAGACAGAGAACGGTTGTAATTGTCAATAATCCCATGAATGACCACAGGCCGTGTTGTATGCCATCCTACAGAGCCGAATTTTTTCGCGAACGCTATCGGGTCGTCGAGATCGAGACTGTTGCCGATCTTAAACGCCTTATGGCGCGGAAAAAGGCAGTATGACTATTTCCGTCTGTCGTAAACCTTGATCACGGCTCCATCAAGCTCTATGACATCAGCGGATGCATCGTCATAAAGTCTGACGAACACTTTTGCAAAATCATCCGCGATAATCCTGACGTTCGAATTATGCCGGACATAGACTGTAGCCGCCGCCCAAGAGTTGAACCACAGAGTACCGGAACACTCGCCGTTGATCACGTAAATGCCGCTCGGGGCGTTCTTGATTTCGATAGACTCGTCAACAAAGATCAGGTTCCGGTTAAGCAGCTTCCGGTCGAAGTTGGCTTTGATAAAGTCAATCGAGGGGTAATTGTGAATGATGGCGAAATCAATTCCTTTCTTCCACATGTCGATCAACTCCTGCTGATTTTTATCAGACTTCCAATCCCCTCGCCATTTGTCACACAAGCCAAAATCTACGGCCTGTTGACGTAGCTCTGTATTCAGTTTATCCATAATCACTGTACATAAAATTTTTCGCCACCCTGCGTCACACGAACGAGCAGACGGCTAATATTATCATTTGACTTCACGATCGCTTCGGCTGCTTTTGCCGCTCTCAGCGTATTCTCGGCTATCTGCCTCTGCGCGTCAAGCTGCGACTGCGCTATGACACTTATCTGCGGCAATGCCACATCAAGCAGACGCGGCCATAGCTCATAGGTCTGAATCGACACATCGGCCCTGACAGCGTTCAGATACGATGCAAGGAGATCCGCGGTATCCTCCGTTACAGACTGAATGCCGGCCGACAATACGCTCTTAGTCTTCTCGGTGTCGTCGAGCATACCACCTGTTAGATTATTAATTAGGTCGTAAATCTCTTTGGCATCCTCCACTGAGCCTTTTGTGCTTTCCAGTACCTTCGCAAGTCCCGCAGCATCCTGTGCAGACAGCTTAAAGTCGCCACCAGTCTTGTAGTTGGCAAATACTCCATCATCGCCAAAGAGATAATCGCGCAATTTTTCGAACGCGGGAGCTATGACCTCGGTAGTGATTATGTTTTTGACAACAGAGCGCATTATGTCCGCCACAGTCTTGTCGAAAGCCTCCGCGGCGTCCTCGCCTTTGGCAAAAGCGTCAACGAGAGCATCGCCTATCTGCTGTGCCCAGCCGTTGAGGTCTATGCCATAGATTGCATTGGCGGCTTCCTCGGCGAAGTTGCGGATTGAGATTTTCATTTCCTCAATCTGTTTGTTATAATCCTCAACAATCGAGTTGTCGGTCTTCTTCTTGTCAATCTCCGCCTGCCGCTGCTTCTCCAGTTCCGCAAGCTGTCCTTTCATCAGTTCGAGCTGCTTGCCATAGGCGCCACCTTCGCCGGAATAACCTTCAACTTTCATGTTTGCTGCATTGCCGAGGAAGTTTGCCATACGCTTCTCCAGTATGTCGTACTGATTCTGCATTATCTGAGCGGCCTCCTTTGAGCGGTCTATGAGCTTCTGCAACTTCTTGTCGTGGAGCTTTGACCAGATGGTGAACGGAGAGGTAATGATGCTGACAACGCCACCTAATATGCCCCCCACATCGCCGTTCATGGCAGACTGCACCACTTTCGAGACTCCGTCTGTAACAGAAGTCAGCGTATCGAGAACACCGCCGACATCGAGCCATCCATTACTTTCGATGTCAGCTCCGTAAGCCTCGGCCATATCCCTGATAGATCCGAAAGCGTCCGAGACTCCCCCGGCAATGTTCGCTACAAGGTTTACGACATCGAGTACATTCTGCCATCCCTCCATATCCTTGACAATGGCGTCACGAATCTTGGTCCGGGTTTCAAGTTCCTTTTCGGCAAGATTAAGTGCAATTCGAGCGGATGTAATCTGCATGATGTCGCCCGTCGCCTTAGCCTTTTCAAGTTCTTCCTGAGCCTTCTGTGCTTCCCTTGTCTGCGCAAGGACATCGGAGTTTGCTTTGTCGAGTTTCTTCTGCTGTAATCCTTTCACGCCTCCGGTCAGAAGTGTCATGGCGTCAGACTTGACATTGCGGAGTTTGGCGAGCTGCTGATTGATGCGTTCTATTTCCTTATAGTATTCCTCGGCCGATATGGCGCCAGCTTGTAGGCGTTGGTCGAGATTGAGACGTATCTTATCTCCAATCTCCTGCGCCTGCTGCATCGTAAGCGAATAGATTCCCGAGAAGAATTTCAGATAATCCGCACCCTGCGTGAATTTCTGATAGTCGGCTTCGACGTTGATGCGGTGGATAGTCTGTGCTTTTTGTTCGGGAGTAAGGTCTTTTGATTCATTGATTCTGCGTATCTCCTCGTTGCGGTCGTAGTCAATTTTGGCGAATTTATCCTGTAACGACTGATATTTGGCGAGAATATCGGCGACTTCCTCGCTTTCTTTCTGATGATACTTGCTAATATCACCGTATGTCTGCTCGTATGCTTTCTGAACCTCTTGGATTCCCTCTTTCTGCAACAGCTCCTGCGTGGCAGTGTCATAGGTAAACGCAGAGCCGTATTCTTTGGCGATAGCGTCGAACCTATCCTTCATCAACCGTACATAGTCTGTCTGACCGTCGCCGTTCATGCCGAAAGCGAGGTTGAAGGCAAGCGTTTCGTTACCGGTAGCCTTCCGGACTTTCTCATAGAGATTCCAGTCGGCAAGCTGACGCTCGGCCTCCTTGCTCACTTTGTCGAGGGCGAGTTTCAACGTTTCCTCTGTTTTCTTCTTGTTTATGTCAAACTTAACCTGCTCTATCTCGACATTCAGCTCGCGGTGCTTCTTTGTTTTCAGGCCCTTTGCAGTCAGCATCTTCTGCAACTCGTCAAGCTCATTCTCGTAATCGTCGAGAGTCTTGGGAATTGATTGTTCCGGCAGGAATTTGTTGGCTTTAAGTCCGGCGAATATAGGAGAGTCGGCAAGTTCCTTCGACGCTGTTTCCGTGCCTACAAGCTTGGCAAGGCTTTCATATTCACTCTTGGCTTTTTTAAGCAAGTTGATGCGCTCCTTGATAGCCTCGGCGAACTCGTCTTTCTGAGAACCGGACTTACTGTGCTTGTTAGATTTTTTTGCACTTACCTCTATATCATCATACCCCATATCAGAGGCAAGCGCTTTCATTGCGTTAAAATCTTCCTGTTTTGTTTTTTTCCATTCGTCCGAGGCATTCTGAGCGGCTGTGATCTCGTTATAAAGCGACTCCAAATCCTGCTTGATTCTATTTTTGGTCTCGAAATAACCGCTACTGCCGCTCGTCCAACTATTATACCAGCCCT
>OHAJ01000065.1_pt1 | contig 59622 bp, 99 predicted proteins | sample 1577101 | NCBI WGS metagenome assembly OHAJ01 (sample SAMEA3541531, study PRJEB24748) | human gut metagenome | biome: human gut; feature: human-associated habitat; material: faeces | place: China | collected 2012
CATCCATCCACATGCCGAAAGAAGCCGCACGTATCTGGCTTAAGGTTACGGATGTACGGGTGGAGCGGTTGCAGGATATTACAGAGGATGGTGCAGAAGCCGAGGGAATGCCAGACAGCTTGGATTATCCAGTTGATAAGGCATATTGCCCATTGTGCAAAGGAGAAGGAATAATCGGCACTGTAGATGTTCATTCACTTGGACATATGGATGTTGACTGCCCGTACTGTGACAGCTACCGAAAAAGATTTGAAAATTTGTGGAACAGCATTAACCAGAAGAGCCTTGACAGTTACGGCTGGGATGCGAACCCGTGGGTCTGGGTGATTGAGTTTGAGCGGTGTGAGAAACCGCAGGAGGTAAACGATAATGATTAAGATTTTTTCCGGAATAGGCATGGGTTGGGTGCTCTATGTCGCATACATATTACTTAAATGCAGTCTGGAAAGCTTCAAAAGATGGAGAAAAGCTGGGTGCAAGATCAAAATGCTCTGTAAACCTCACATATACGATTTTTACTGTATGTGGCCGGGTGATGGAGAACTGACTCTGAAATGCAAAAAATGTGGAAAAATCAAGAAATTGTATGTTGATGTGGAATCGTTCAAAGGAGTGTTTGACAAAGTATGAGCAAAAAAGTAAAGTGCTGTGAATGCGATTGTCTGATGCAGTGGGCACTTCCACAGGAAATTACAAAAGACAATTATGAGTATGCGAAAAGCTGTTTGGACTACGCAAAAAGAACAGGAGTGTGCGGCATAACTAGCAAAACAAAATTAAAGACTCATGAGCAATATTGCAAGTATTTTGAGCCAATTGTTTTAAAAACAGACGAAAATGAACGAATAAAACGTCTGGAAGAAAAGATTAGAAAGTATGAGAAGGAGAACGGGCTATGAGAGAGATTCTTTTCCGTGGGAAACGGATTGATAATCCGGAACTGTTGGAGGAAAGCAATGAAGGGGAATGAAGCAGAAATCTTACCGAGGGATATGCAGGAGTATCGTGAATTAACAGACCGTGTAAAAGCCATCTATGGAGATCAGATGACTCTGAAAGATATGGTGGATGTAATGGAACGAATAATCCGGGAGCCTGGCAGAAAAGATCCGGTCAATGCCAGAATCCTTACATACGATGAAGCGGCCATGTGGGATGAATACAGGAAAATCGGTACGGTGGAAGAATGCCGGGCGGCTATGGAGAAGCAGAGAAAGAAACTTGTGAAAAATCAATATGGAACAAGCTATATCTGGAAAGCTGGATATTGCCCTGTATGTGGCTGCGGAGTTACAGCAAGATGGGATTATTGCCAGTGCTGTGGGCAGAAGTTGAACTGGGAGAATGCATGATGTCACGAAATAAAGAGGAGCGGGCAAGAATGGAGGGCATGGCACAGGCTCTACGAATTGCCAAATCAAAAGGTGTTGAAGGACTTGAGGAAGAATTAAGGATGAGGAATATTGTTGATCTTCCGTGTGCCGTCAGCAAGACTGCCATGAATGAATGCATTATGCGGATAAAGAACAACACAGTTGATACAGTCACTATTTTATCGGCATATATTCTTCACGAAAAATTTGGTTTTGGGAGAACAAGACTAGACAGATTTATTCATGAATTTAATTTTCAGGCAGAATGCCTGATGGATGATTATTTCACAGGGGACGACCAGATCGAAGTTCTCCGGCAGGAATGCGGACTTAATCTTGAAATTAGAAAAAATGATAAGGATGTGAGAATTTAAGATGGATCGTAATAAATTTAGAAAGGAAATGGCAATTGAAAGAAAAAGTTTTATAGGGAAGAAAGTGGGCAGACTATTTGTTGCAGGACGCGCCGATGACATCATATCTCAAGACGGAAAAAGAACTATTCGATATAAATGCCTGTGCGACTGCGGAAATGAAACGATTGTAAGAAAAGCGCAGATAGCAAAAGGAGGAACTAGGTCTTGCGGTTGCATACAGAAAGAAATTGCAGCAGAGCGTCAAAGAACTCATGGATTATCTGAAAAATCTGGAAGATTATATCCTCTATGGAAAAGTATTAAATATCGTTGCTATTCAAAGACATCAAACTCCTTTCAAAATTATGGTGGAAGAGGCATTGAAATGTGTGATGAATGGAAAAACGACTTCAAAGCATTTTATGACTGGGCTATTGAAAATGGTTACAAAGAAGAAAAAAACAAGCAAGAGAATTAACGTACTTACTATAGACAGAATTGACGTTAATGGAAATTATTGTCCAGAAAATTGTAGGTTTGTGACCAATGATGTGCAGGCAAAAAATAAAAGAAATTCTATGACATATAGTGAAAAACACGCTGTATGTCCTGTATGCGGTAAAGAATACGAAAGATTATCAAGAAAAGGGCATGACACATGCAGTCGTACTTGCGCAAGAAAACTTTATTCCATCAACCATCCTAACATAAAGGATTATACAAAAATTTGTCCTATATGTAAAAAGGCATTTAATGCTAAAAGAGGAGGACATTTCAATGATGCTGTGTATTGTAGCAGAAAATGTAAAAATTTATCTTGTTCCCCGATTTGGGAGTATAAAGGAGAATCACACAGAGTTATTGAATGGGCTGAAATAGTAGGTATAAATGCACACTGCTTGTTGAACAGAAAAAAATTGGGATGGACTATTGAGGATATATTGACAATCCCATTGAAAGGCAGGAGAAATGTCGAATATTAATTATAAAAAACTGTATGCAATAAAAGAAAATAACCGGAAGCAAATACTAAAGGTTTGTCCGGATATGAAAAATCAAAGCGGTATTTACTTCTACACAAGAGAAGATGAAAACGGAATATCGTACTTCTATATCGGCCAAAGTGTTGATTGTTTAGAGAGAAACATTTCTCATCTATCTGGATATCAGCATATAGACTTGTCAATTAAAAAGAGAGGGTTTTATAGCGAAGATAATCCGTATGGGTGGAAACTTAATTTTATTCATTATCCAGAAAGGGAGCTTGATAAATGGGAACAATATTGGATTTTGGTATATACAAAGAAAGGTTATCAATGTAGATATAACAAGACATCTGGTGGTCAAGGGGATGGGAAAGAGAAAATAAATGAATTTAAACCATCAAAGGGCTACAGAGACGGGATTCAGCAGGGGAGAAAGAATATGGCTAGGGAATTATCGTCTATAGCAGAAAAACACCTTAAAATCGAGCTGAGAGCGGATAAGGCTAATAATAAAGTGTCACAGAAACAGTATGAGAAATTTATGGATTTATTGAAAGCGGGTGATTCAGAATGAAGATTTTAAGCAGAAAGAAATACAATAAACTCTTTAATGATTGCGAGGAATTGCAAAAAAAGATAGAAGAACTTAAAAGTATAAATGAAAGTCTTGGGAAAAAGCTAGAGGATAAAAAGACAAGTTGCAAATTGAACAATGGTAAGGATTTCTGCTTTAAATGTGAAAACTCTTACAGATACAAGACATATTGGGGAGTGACAGAAATCGAAAAATGCGGTTGCTTGCTTGATGTGCCTTGCGAGGATTTTAAGAGAAAAGAAAGCGAGTGATTCAGAGTGATAACTAAAAGAAATGAATGCTGCGGTTGCGCTGTTCCGGCATATCCTTGCCTTGGAAATAGTTGTCCTAGAAGACATACGGCAGTGCTGATCTGCGACGAGTGTGGAGATGAAGTAGAAAAATTATACAAAGTGGACGGAATGCAGTTATGTGGCAGATGTGCGCTTGTGGAACTGGAGGTTGTTGAATTATGAAGGTTACAGAAAGAGAAGCTATTGAATATCTGAATGGCAGGTATCTTATGGTTGGCTCACCTGAAAATCCGTCAAAAGAAGTATGTGAAAAACATAATGCAGTGTTAGAGCTGGCGATTAAAGCATTGAAGGAGCAGGAAAAACTGAAAAGAAAATATGTGACAAGAGAGCAGATAAATGAAATTGTTGCCTATATGAATGATGTGTGCGGAACATCATATAGACCAAACAACAAAGTAACCGAAAAACATATAAATGCCAGATTCGGAGAAAAGTATACCGTTGAGGATTTTAAAAAGGTTATCGACAAGAAAGCTGCGGAGTGGCTGGGGACTGATATGGAGAAGTTCTTGCGGCCTGAAACATTGTTTTGCAGCAAGTTCGAAGGATACTTAAACCAGATCAACACAGCGAAGCGCAAGAAAAGTCTTGCAGATGAATGGGGAAACAGTTAATGACGAGAGAAGAGACGCAGAAATTGCTTGCAATGGTTCAGGCTACATATCCGAATTATAACCCAATAGATAAGACAGCCTCTGTTAATGTATGGTTTGCTGTTCTGGTAGATTGCGATTGGAAGTTGGTTCAGACCGCATTTGTCGCATATGTTAGGGAGAATACAAGCGGTTTTGCTCCAGCTCCCGGTCAAATTATCGAAAAGATTCAATTGCTCACTAAACCAGAAGATTTGAATGAAATGGAAGCATGGGCGTTAGTGAGTAAGGCTATTAGAAGGAGTGCTTATAATAGCCGGGAAGAGTATGAGAAGCTGCCAGAATCTGTGCAGAAAGCCGTCGGTTCGTCAAATCAGTTATACGCTTGGGCAATGGACACAGAATACAATGAAAGTGTAGTGAGTAGCCATTTTGTCAGATGCTATCGAACAATTATTGAACGGGAAAATACGGTTGCGAAGATGCCGGAGAATATCAGAAAACTTATAGGACAGGTAAACCAGAAATTAGATGGAATAGAAAGCAATGCATATAGCATAGAAGAAAAATAAATGTTGGAAGGAGTGAAGAGGTTTGTCCGGACAATAAAGCTGGCTTTACTCCGAGATAAAATGAAAAGCCAAAAGGAACGAAGTGCGGAACTATATAAAAGCAGAAAAGAAAGCGGTCTGTGTCCTAGATGCGGGAAACCGCTAGATAGAAATGGACATTATTGTTCTGAGTGTTTGGAAAAAGAAAGAGAATATCGCAGTGAAACAAAAAAATTTTGTAAGGAAAACGGAATTTGTCCGGTCTGCCATAAAGAAAAGTTGTATGGAGACGAGAAACAATGCATATTATGCAGAGAGTATCACTGGGAGTATGGCATAAAGAATCCACCAACCGATCAGCAGAAAGAAAAGTACAGAAACCGTTTTCGTGAGACACAAAAAAAAATATATGCAGAAAGAGTATCGAAGGGTATATGCACCAGATGCGGAAAACTAAAAGTAGTTCCAGGAAGAAAAAAGTGTGGAATCTGCCTTGAAAAAGACATGATTTTACACAGAAACAGGAGGGCTTATGAGGTCGAACTTCAGCAGACTAAGTAAGCCGGAAGTTGATCTTATAATTAAAAAAACCAATTTTACAGAAGAGGAAGAAATGATTTTCCATATGCTCTGTCGCGGAAAGAGCCTGGATCAAATATGTTTAGAAACATTTCTTCCAAAATCTACACTATGCCGTAGGATTCATTCAATCAAAGAAAAGGTAGGAGATGATAAGGTGAAAAAGCAGGTTCCAATTTGGGAAAAAGTGACACTTACATTAGAAGAGGCTGCGGAATACAGCAACATAGGAATTAACAAAATAAGAGAGCTTTCAAATAATCCTCGATGCAATTTTGTGATTTTTGTCGGGAAAAAGCGGTTGATTAAAAGAAAAGAATTTGAGAAATACATTTCTGAGAATGTGGAATTGTAGACTTTTAGAGCCTTATGTGATAATATAAAAAATTGCATAAGGCTTTTCTCATAAAGAAAGGAGAGGCGAAACGTGGGAAAAGACTTGAAGGGAAAAGAGCTTGGTGTTGGGATTTCTCAGCAATCTGATAAATTGTATGTTGCAAGATTTACCGATAAGTTTGGAATTAGAAAAACCAAGCGATTCAAAAAATTGCAGGAATGCAGGCAATGGATTGCAGATGCAAGTTATATCAGCAAACATAGTGATATAGAAAATGCTTCTGACATACTTGTGGATACATGGTATGAATATTGGATCGGTATAAAGAAGCAAACTGTAAGACCGAACACGGTTAGAAATTATTCCGAAAGGTATGAAAGAAATATTAAAGGAATTATAGGAAAAAAACTTCTTTCAGAAGTAAAACCAATTCACTGCCAGAAAATTTTTTCTGATATGGCCGAGCAGGGATATAAGACTACTACAATCTATCAGACAAGGATAACTCTTTATAACATGCTTGAATTTGCAAAAGAGAATGATGTAATTTTAAGTAATCCATGTAAAAAATCTGTAAAGAGTGACATTGGGAAACCATCCGAAAAAAAAGTTGCTCTTACCATTGATGAGCAAAGAAAATTTTTAATGGCAGCGACAGGACAAAGTTATGAAAATCAATACAAATTTGTGCTTCAAACAGGGCTGAGAACAGGAGAGCTTGTAGGACTGAAGTGGAGTGATATTGATTTCGGAAAAAGAACGGTTACAATATCCAGGACGATGGAATACAGGTACAAGGTAGGAGAGTGGAGAGTTGGGCCGCCAAAAAGCAAGTCCGGTTATAGGACAATTCCTCTTACGGATGAAGCTATTAGAATCCTTAAAGATCAGAAAGAAAAGAATAGCAAAATCAAAGTTATCAATATTGAATGGAGAGATCAAGTTTTTCTTTCGAGGAAAGGGGAGCCAGTTAAAAACAGTACATATGACACTGCCTTATTTAAAATATGCGATAAAGCAGAGATAAGAAAATTTTGCATGCATATATTAAGGCATACATTTGCAACCAGATGTATTGAAGCTGGTATGATTCCGAAGACATTGCAAAAAATTCTTGGACATTCAAACATAGGGATCACAATGAATTTGTATGTGGATGCTACAGAGGAAGAAAAAACAAAAGAGATGGATCTTGTCGCAGAAGCTCTTAAAGTAGTATAGAACGAAAAAATTGGTACAGTAATTGGTACACTAGTAAAAATAAACAAAGAAAAATCCTTGAAAATCAAGGGATTTTAGGAGGAAATAGAGAAAATGAAATTAGGAATCGTTGTTAGGAGGGGATTTTTACAAAAATTTTTATAATTTTTCAAAAGCCTACAAAGCTTGAAAAATCAACGTTTTTTGGAGAATTTAACATTACATAAGTATTTATAACTATTTATAAAAAAATAAAAATTGGTACAGTAATTGGTACACCGAAAAGCCTTATGCAATTGAGAATATTATGAGAAGAAAACGAAAATTTTCTTCTCTTTTTTTATGCCAGAATATAAACAGAAGGAGGGAGAAAAGAATGTTTTCAGATGAAATTTTAGAAAAGATTTTTGCCCGGAAAGAATTGCAGAGACTTGATCTACAGACACAATCAGAAGTCATTCATGCAATTGAGAAAGTTTTAGAGGAGGTAAAAGAAGATGCCAGTTCCGTATCAGAATAACATGTACCCTCAGATGACATATGGACAGCAGCAGTACGGTGTAAATTCTTATCTTCCGTATATTCAGCCGAGATTTCAGCAGCCGGAAGTTCCGGCACAGCAGGTTCAGCAACAGACTCCACCGGTGCAACAGATGCCAAGGGGACTTAACGGAATGGTCGTGCAGGCAATCGAAAACGTGACGGCTGATTGCGTCCCGATGGATGGATCAGCAGCTTTCTTCCCAAAGCAGGACTTGTCAGAAATCTATGTTAAAAGTTGGTGTGCTGATGGAACAATACGCACATTGACCTATAAACCGGTTCAACCAAATACACCCAAAGAAGTCCAAGCTGACGCAGATAAAATGGCTTCTGGACTCGTGCAGAACGTCACAGAGGTATTTGAAAGACGCTTCAACGAGCTTTCCGAAAAGATTGATCGGTTGGAACTGTCAATAGCAAGACCGGGAACAAAAGGAAGAACTGCCACAGTGAAAAAGGATGGTGAATCTGAATGAATCCGATGAATTTAATGCAGATGTTTCAAAATCCACAGCAGTTTATGCAAAACATTATGGGAAACAACCAGATCATGAGCAATCCAATGGCTAAAAATGCCGTGGAACTTATGCAGAAAGGGGATGCACAGGGAGTTGAGCAGATGGCAAGAAACCTGTGCAAAGAAAAAGGTCTGAATGCAGATGAAGTAATGCAGCAGATAAAAAGCAAATTTAATCTTTGATAGCATATTAGAGGTTTGTGCACAAAACCTAGGGAACCTCTTTATGAATAAAATTTACGGAGGTAAATCTAATATGTTTAATGGCAACAACACACCTTTTACGATGCCGGTAATGCCTGCTAACACAGGTGGTTACGGAAACGGCGGTGCATGGGGAGACGGCGGATGGCTCTGGATCATCGTCGTATTCGCACTTCTTTTTGGCTGGGGAAACAACGGCTGGGGAGGATTTGGCGGAGGAAACGGCGGTGGTTATGTAGCAACAGCTGCTACCCAGGCAGACATCCAGCGTGGTTTTGATAATCAGGCGGTTATCAGCAAACTTGACGGAATTTCTAATGGATTGTGTGATGGTTTTTATGCCGTGAATAACGGTATGCTTACCGGATTCAATGGAATCAACACAAACATCATGCAGACCGGATTTGGAATCCAGCAGGCAATCAATGCAGATACCATTGCCAATATGCAGAACACCAATGCTTTGCAGGCACAGATTGCAAATTGCTGCTGCGAAACCCGTGAAGCTATTCAGGGTGTAAACTACAACATGGCACAGAATACCTGCGCTTTGCAGAACACAATGAACAGCAACACCAGAGACATCATCGACAGTCAGAATGCAGGAACCCGTGCAATCCTTGACTATCTGTGCCAGGAGAAAATCTCTGCTCTTCAGGCAGAGAATAGTGATCTTCGTCGGGCAGCTTCTCAGGATCGTCAGAGCGCACTTCTCACTACTCAGATGGTGGCTCAGACACAGCAGATCATTGATGCGGTACGTCCGACACCAGTTCCGTCATATCCGGCATCTAACCTTTATGGTTATGCAGGCTGCGGATGCAACACTGGCTGCGGATGCTGACAACAGAATACAAGTAACTTAACCAAACAGGTTATGTCTGCATAGCAGAATTACACAAGGGCAGGCTTAACGTCCTGCCCTTTATCATTTATGGAGGTAATATTATGGCTGAATTTACAGCTGTAGCTACTCAGGAAGTAGCTCAGAACGGAAATGTAATTTTCACAAATACAGCAGTTCGGGGAACAAACTGCATCAAACACCGGGAAGGTTCCGGAATCATCACTTTAAGAGGACTTACTAACCAGTGTCGTGCAAGATATTTTGTGGAGTTTTCCGCAAATATCGCAGTACCGGCAGGTGGAACAGCAGGTGAAATTTCTCTGGCAATCGCTATCAGTGGGGAACCGGTCCTTTCCTCACAGATGAGAAGTACACCGGCAGCAGTATCGCAGTATAACAACGTGTCCGCTGGAATCTATGTAGATGTACCGGCAGGATGTTGCGTGAACATTGCGGTTGAAAATACCAGTACGCAAGCTATTGAAGTAGCAAATGCCAATATCGTTGTAACGAGGGAGGCGTAAAAGCTATGGATGTTAAGAGAATGTATTGCATGATTGAAAAGCTGGCTGAATGTGCCGAAAAGCAGTTTGATGCTGGAATTGAAAATATTGATACTGCAGAGATGGGACAGGTCGTAGACATGATGAAAGATCTGTCGGAAGCAATGTACTATCGGGAACTGACAAAAGCCATGCAGGAATTTGATGCAGAAGATGTAATGGAAATGATTGATCGGTATGGAGATGGACGGAAGTTTTACGATCATTACCGGTATGCAGATGGAAGATTTGCACCGAAAGGTCGCGGGACATACCGCCGTGGCTATGAGGAGCCGCCTTACTACCACATGACACCGGAAATGTACCGGAACATGGAGCAGTACCGGGATATGGACAGAGGTTCTGGAAGAATGTATTATACAGAGCCGTCGATGAGTTCTGACTCTGGTAGTCACATGGAAAGCCGGTATGATATGGCTAAACGCAATTATACCGAGAGTAAAGAACTTCACCGTGGAAATACGGTAGAAGACAAGGAACACAAAATGAAAGAGTTGGAAAAGTACATGCGTGAGATCGGTTCTGACATTGCGGAAGTGATTTCTGATGCATCCTCAGAGGAAAAAGCTCTTCTTAAGCAAAAACTGCAAGTTATCATGCAGAAAATCCAGTAAAAGTGCAGGGTGGTGCGGTTTTGCATCACCCTTTTTGAGGTGCAATTATGTTTGAAATCAATGGTCATAGTTGGAATATAGAATTTGTCCCAGTTACAAGTCCATTCCTGACGCGCTCTGACGGCTCACAAAGCGTTGGTGTGACAGATGCCAACACTTCTACGGTTTACCTATCAAACAGGCTTAAAGGGGCATTTCTGCGCCGTGTGACGGCACACGAACTCTGCCATTGTTTCTGCTTTTCTTTCAACATACATATGCCAATGGAACAGGAAGAATATCTGGCAGACTGGGTGAGCCTTTACGGAACAGATTTGATCTATTTACTGGATGATTTGATGGGAAGTCTGAACAGAAAATTTGCATAAAAATACAAAAAATTTCTTGCTTTTCCAAAAATTTTCCGGGAGATTTTAATACCCCCCTACCCTCCGAATTTTCATTCAAAAATCGGTTACAGGGTCGGTGAAAAAGTGGCGAAATTTTGCAAAAATTTTTTTGAAATTTCCTTGTCACGGAAGGTGAGAAGGTCGAGCTGAACAGTACGCCGGCTTTCCCCCGGTGCAATGCGGCAACATTAACACCGGAACCGGGGTGAAAGAATGCTATGAATATTTTTAATATACCACTACCGGCGCGCACCGTCAACCAGCACACGCCCGGCGGGCTTCTGTTTCTGACCATTTTCCAGATCCTCCAAATTTTACATAGCACGACCCGCCACCCGTCCGCGTCCCGTCCCACGGCTCATAGGGTGTTAGATCTGCGCTTTGCTGGACGATATCGCCGCCCGTTTGCGCTGCCTGACTCCGGCAGAGGGTGAAAGGTTTGACAGGTTCCCGGCTTGCTCCAGATCTGCGGACGGGCGCAGGGATCCGGGCAAGTGCTTTTTGTTTGGCTGCCAGTAATGCGCAGCTATGCCGCTATTAGATCGTGAGTCTATCGCCGGACATTATCCGGGTAGCGGAAAAAGGGCGGACAGGATCCACCCTAAACAACTACAAAATCACCAGGGAAACCGGTTGTAACTATCATTTTGCCATCTGGGCGACGGTAAACAACCCCGCACCCGTCCGCATAGGTTGACCATACAAGCCAACCGGGCGGCGTGAGGTTTTCGCCTGTTTTACAGTCCCGGAACGCATAACGCGGAGAAATCCCGCTTTTTTCTTGCTCCAGCGCGTTGTTGATCGCCTGCGATTCTGTCACAAGCTCAACGCCGTTTTTCATGTGTAAGACATAGTTATTTTCTTTCATGTTTTATTTCTCCTTTTCAATTTCATAAAACCGCCGCCGGTAGTGATCCGGCGGGCATCCTCTGCGGCGGCTAATTCAAACAGTTTTCAATATTTTTTGCAAGGTGCGGAAATGCTTTTTCTATGTCTTGCACGCTGTCGGCGTAATAATCGCCAACAATTTTCCCAAAAATGCGAAGATTGCCGGAATAAAACCCGCCTAAATCATTAAAATATATGTCTAATCCTGTCACCTGTTCTGGCTTGTCTCCATACCACATATCAATATTTGTTTTTCCCATTTTCATTTCCTCCATATTTTCAAATTTTCCCGTTTCCGGGTAAAAGCAAGCCGGGCGGCTGTCCCACGGCTGACGCTCCAGATCGGAGCGTTTCGGCTAATTCTTTGCTATGATTTTCCCGTATCCAAGAATTTTCTCGGTTGATGGGATAGCGAAAAACATTGCCCTATATTCCGCAACGAATTTACATTCGTAGTGATTTCCACTTTCGCAGATGGCGAGAAAATCGCCGTCCTTGTTCTCTTTTATGATGTCCTTGATCTGATATAGATTTGCCATTTTTTAGACCTCCTCACTATATGCTAGAAATAATTTTTCGTACTCTTCGCACTCTTTTCTGTACGGGCAAGTAGTACAATCGTTTTCATATTTCTTGCATTCCCTTGTCAGCAGTTCTTCTAATTCTTTGAATCTTTCAAGTTCTTTCATTTTATGTTCCTCCGGTTCTTTATTTGATGGTTTTATTATACTGAATATAAGGCACAAAAACAATAGTAATAATAAATAAAAATAAGGCACAAAATATGTTAAAATTATATAAGGCACAAAAAAATAGTTGATAATTGACAAATAAGGCACAAAAAAGTATAATACATATATAGGAAAGGAGGCAGAACAATGCCGGAAACATTAAAGACAACAGAAGCACAGCGCAAGGCGGTATATAATTATGATGATAAATTTGAGCGCGTAAATTGTAGACTGGCTAAGGGGACAAAAGACAGAATCAAAGCACTGAAATACAGCGCAAACGATTTTATAAAATTAGCAGTTGCGGAAAAATTAGACAGGGAAGAAAAAATTTTGAAATAAGGCACAAAAAAGTATTGACATATAAGGCACAAAATAATATTATAATATTGTCGAAAGGCAATAGAAAAAAGGAGGAACGAAAACATGACAGAAGAAACAAAGATGATTCTTGAGGAGCTTAAAAAGCTGAATGATAAAGTTACTGACATTCAGCTAACGTTGGAGAACGAGACGAACAAGAATATCAAAATAATCGCCGAGGGTCATTTAGACTTGAGCCGCAAACTTGATGAAGCGTTAAAGGTTGACAGCGAGAAAGAAATGCTCATGATCCGGGTTAATCGTTTAGAGAATGAGCTGAGACGATTAAAAGCAAGAGTTGAGGAAATCGCATAGTTGAGAAGGAAAGCCGCTCAGAAATGGGCGGTTTTCCTATGCCCGGATGATAGAATTCTGCATCATAATTTTATGCTAAAATTCTATATTATAATTATCATACATAATTCTATATCATATTGCGTATATAATAATTCTATGTTATAATTCTTATATAATAATTCTTACACGGAGGGAATAACGCAATGAGCACACCGGATTATATTAGACGGTCGCAGAATAACTACAACGCAAAATTCGACATTATCCAGATCAAGGCACCGAAGGGAACAAAGGAACGTATAACAACGCTGAGCGGTCAGAGCATGGCGGCTTTCTGTTTGCAATGCGTTCTTGATCGTCTGGACGAGCTGGAAAGATCAGAAACGGCACCGGAATATAAGCAGACAGCAAATACATCAACGGACAGCGAAAACGCAAATACAACCGCTACAGAAGCACAGACGCAAAAGAAACCGTTGACAGATGATGACGTTATGGAGATATGGCGGAAACGTGTAGCGGAAAACGAAGCCAAGAAGAAAGCAGCAGCTAACGAGATGCCACCAGAACCGGAACCGGCACAGGAAGAAGAACCGGAAGACGCGAAAGCTGTTTTCTTGCGAGAGTTAGAGCGCATAAGAGCCGGGCAGATGCCGGAGGAAAACCCAGAAAAAGAAGCGGCTAGAACTGCCAGCAAAAAGCAAGAAGAAAGCGAGGAAAAATAAATGGAACGCTTAAAGAATGTATATTTAGTAACTGCAAAAACTTCTGAATCTTGGGAAAAGAAGAAATATATATTTTCTCACAGCCCAGAAAATGCAGCTAAGAAAATGCGTGTATATGTCGAGAGATCCGGACATAAGTTTATGGATTTATTAAATGTCCAGCTTGTAATAAAAGATGTGATATATTGATATATTATGCATAAAATATGAATAACTATTCATATTTACTTTTTCGCCTGGTAGTGATATTCTGAAATCACCGAAGAAGCCACCCCAATAGACTCATAGGCGTATTATATGAGCTGTACATTGATAACTAAATAGATCAACAACTAGAGCAGGCCAGCGGATCAAAATCCGGTTTAGGTCTGCTTTTTGTGTGTAAAAACCGGCAGTTCTCGCGCGAATAATATAAACTTTTATACAGTCTATAAGTATATATAATATATAATACGTTTATAGATCTATGGGTCTTCTGAGGTAAGAGTAGTATATATAAATATATATAGGGCAGTATATAAGCCCGGTAGATAAATAAAACAGTATTGACAAATTGAGAGATTATGGATATTATTATAAATAACTTAAGCCGAGGCGCGCAGGTTCTCCCAGAGTCCGTAGAGGGATACAAGAGCCGATCAACGCGAGAGGATGGACAGAGTAAGGACGGACGCAGTCAAAGAGATACACGCTCGTAGATTAGACTTTAACAGGTCTTTTCTACGGGCGTTTTTTATTTCCCCAAAATCGCAGGATAGGAGGTACAGAGCATGGAAAAAGTAAAGGATTACAAAGCGGATCCGGAAGTATTTGAAAATGACATAGACATGTATTTGCAAATCTTTTGTGAGAATCAGAAACCGCCTATCGAGGATTTGACAAAAGCAAGCCAAAGTGTTTGGAATGCTGCACTAATGTATGTGCATAGGCATGTATTTAAAAATCGGGAATATTTTAGAAGCACTGAAAATATACAGGCTAATAATAAAGCCCCTATCAGTAATTATTATATATATAACTATAATCTGGTAAATGATGTATGTGATTATTATATATATTTATGCATGAAATATGAAAAAGAAATAAGTATATTAGGTTTTAGTAATTTGACAGGTATTCCAGATAGCACGTTATATGATTGGGGATACAATCCACAGAGACAACTAAGCCGCGTTGGGTCGGAGATTTGCAAAAAGTTGCAAAAATACAACGAGGAAAGCTTGGAAAATAAACTTGCATCGGGCAAGGCTAACCCAGTTGGAGTGATTGCAATACTTAACAGGCGGCATGGCTGGGCAAGTCCATACACAGCAGATAGCAACCGCCAGAGGTCGCAGGCATTAACGGCGGATCAGCTACCACAACTGGGACAGAAAGATCCTGTTTGTCTGCCTGAGATGGACAAAAACGACAATAGCACAGAGATAAACTAGATATAGTATAGCAAAAGCCATAGACACACAATATCTAGTATATTTTTACAACATGTCGTCAAATGATTCTTTTGCGACATGTTGAAAGACCAGAAAAGCACGGGGGAGGGGGTCTGGCAGGACTTGAAAAACTGCCCTACTAAGTCCCCCAAATTTCCGAAAAAACAAAAAGACCTTAAGGAGGATAGCTATGTTACAGTTGCCAATCATGTTTTGGATTTTGTGGAAACTCAATGCACCTATGTGGTGTTATGTAGTTTGGACAATATGGCTAATTCTTTTAGTCATTGATTTTTGTTCAAGAATTTATGAAATGGGGAAAGAGGCACAATAAATGACCGGAAGTGAATATCAGAGATTAGCAATGCGGACGTGTAATATACCGCCGGAGAATAAATCAGACAGATTTTATCATGCAGTATTTGGCTTGAACAGTGAAGCTGGCGAAGTAGCAGGAATCCTGCAAAAGAAATACCAGGGACATAAAGCAGATACGCAGCACATGATGAAAGAGCTTGGTGACTGTCTGTGGATGATTGCAGAAGCTTGTGAAGCTATTGGAACCAGCATGGATGCGGTAATGGAAATGAACATTGAGAAATTGAAAGCACGGTATCCGGATGGATTTGAGGTGGAAAGATCACTTCACCGGGAAGAGGGGGACGTATAATGGCAGACAATGTAAATCACCCAACGCATTATGAAACAGGAAAATTCGAGTGCATAGAAGTCATGTTGGAAACACAGGGAATTGAAGCAGTTAAAAATTTCTGTATCTGCAATGCATTTAAGTATCTTTACCGGCACTGCGGGAAGAACGGACTGGAAGACGTGAAAAAGGCAGGATGGTATATCCGAAAATACATTGAGCTGGAAGAGGGTAATGTGAATGAAGATCGGGAGCAAGGAAATCAACGATGAATGCCAGAACTGCTCAGAAGTCCTGCAATGTGAATTGTTTCGTCAGGGGCATGGAATTGGACAGCAACGAGAAAATGTAGCTGCTATGATCGTTTGCCAATTGGAACACCAGGGTAAGCGAAAGAAATAATGGGGTATCGCCAAGCGGCTAAGGCACAGGATTTTGACTCCTGCATTCGCCGGTTCAAATCCGGCTATCTCAGCTAAGCGTTGATGTTGTCCTACGCTATACAAAGACAAGGTTTCAACTGGTTATGGAAGGCAAAACCATTCAAGATTCGTACCAAAAGCTAAAGCGGATCACGATGTCATTGGTTTTCATGTGACTTCTCCTTTAAGACCCACTAGCGGAAAGCTGATTAAAGAGCCATCGCACGGCTCGGTGGGTTTTGGGTTTCGCTGCGGTAGTTACCCGTGGATTTCATCATTCCCTGTACAAAAGAATCGCAGCAGGCGGTTGTATCAAAAGTGTGGTGCCTTGGCGCAATCGTCTCAGTTCGCCGTCAACGTAAAGGCTGGCAGGTGCTTGCATATCACCTAAAATGTCATGGAGCTGACATATGCAATTCTGGGGAAGCGGCAACGATTGGCGGTGTTGCGGCTGACTGTAAATCAGTTCCCATGTGGTAAACAATGGAGGTTCAATTCCTCTCTTCCCCATTTCACTCAACTCCCTAAAAACACTGTTTGGCAGGTGCGTGGTAGACAGTCGTAATGGATGGGTTGTTTAAGAAATTGCACCATCAAGATGCAGTGTTCCCATAATGGTATTGGAGCCGGTTGCTATCCGGTCGGGCGGAATATCCGCTTTGCAGGTTCAAGTCCTGCACACTGCGTTTTGCCAACGTACCGAAATGGTTATAACGGCGCTGTCTTGAAAACAGATGTGCTATGGAGAACATGGCTTGTGGGTTCAAATCCTACCGTTGGCGTTTCCCTTCAGCAACACGACAGGCTCATGTTGATGTTGTAAATAACTTGATCTGTGAGTAGAGAATAGACATGCCGGTGATATGAGCTAGTCCGGGACTTACAGATTATATCCTTGAAGTTGCGGTTATAGTGCACAGCTGCACCGGGTTTATAGAGGATATATGCGTCTGTCTGTTGGCCAGAATGAGGTCTCCAAAACCTCTAACGAAAGTTCGATGCTTTCCGGGCGTGTTTATCTTTGTCTCCACTTAGTCGGGCACTACTGCAATAGTTCCGGTCGATGGGAGATGTATGGATAGTAGTTGTATTATCGGAAACAGAAAACTTGTTGCAAAGTAGAATTTGCAGATTTGAAATGCATTGGTGCGGTTTTGTCTGACGGAGTTCGACTCTCCGTGCAACTATTTCTGGTGTTATCTGGTGTCCAGATCATAATTTGCTGAATAGCAAGCCAGAAAAATTCGGTGGCGGAATAGGTAAACGCGGAATCTTACACAGTTATCCTAGGAATGTAGCAGGATACTTCGCTAAAAGGCTGAGTACATTACCGTGGTGACAGTAAGTAGGAGGAAACACAACAAACTATCCTTGTGTAAGAAAAACTGCATGATGGGTGCAAATCCCATCCCGAATTTTAAAATGGAGGGAAAGAAAATGTTCAGAAAACTTTTCAACATGTGGATCAGGTATAAAACAAAGAATCTCACCAGGATTCCGCTGTTTACCATGATTTTTGATTACCGGAAATATCAGCAAGATGGCAAGCCGGGGAGTTGCACATTTTACACTCATCCGGACATTGCACAGGACGAATTTGTGAAAGAGAAACTTGGCGAAGTTGTTGACCATATCCGGGACAATTACGATCTGGATATTTTTACGAGGGTTTGAATATGTGTGAATTTTGTGAAAGAGGAAAACCTTTGACAATTGGAAAGACGAACGATTATGGACTTGCAATACAATATCCGAACAAAATTATTGCATTTGGATACGACGTTCACGGAGCTGGTAGTAACGGATTGGTTAAAAAAATCAATTATTGTCCTATCTGCGGCAGAAAGTTGGTGGAAGAATGATTACGCAGAAAGATGTTCATAACAATATAGTTGCAAATGCAAGCGATTGGCAGAAAAGATATTTGTCGCTTCAATGTGGTGGAAATGTTGAAAAGATAAAGGAAGTCGAACAGAGCATTGCCAATATGATTAACGGCATTAGCAAGGCACTTAAAAACAATGGAGTAGATTATCTGAATAAACTTGATTTGTGAGTAGGTGACTATATGAAACATCAAAAAGAATGGCGCACTTGCGACAGGTGCGGTGCAGAAATTAAAAAAGGAATATTGTGTGGAAATTCGATTACAAAGAATGGTATTTTAAATGTCACATACGACTTGTGTTGTAAATGCATGGAAGATTTTGAGAGGTTTATGAGCAATGAGCATGGCAGAAGTAATTGAGAGCATAGAAAAAGATATGTGGCAAGATTTGGAGAACCGGAGCGTACCGGAAAGCCAGCAGGAAATGATTGATTGTACGACTTTAGGAGAAGAACCACATTCAAAATATCTTTGCGGAAGAATCGAAAGAGCTAGCAAATAGTGAGAACAAGGAGTGAGATTATGTTAATAGTTGCATTGCAAGATGATGTAGACAATCTGTATGCTATATGGAACACAGTTACAGACAGATTTTTAGGAGTTAATCTTGGGAAGTATGAAGCTGTTGGCATTATTATGGATTACAAAGGGAGTTGCACTTATGAAGAGGCAACAGGCAGAGTTGAACATCCGCAGCCATTTTCTGATATTGCAAAATGTATTGTCAATGGGTGCTCAGATGAAAAAGATATTGAGAAAATATTACAAAGCAAAGATGACGAGATAAGAGAACTGAAACACATAATTGATGACAAACTAGGAATGTGGACTAAAGATAACAGATATGGATTATCCTTAGTTGAATTACTAAAAGCATTAGAAAAAGCTGAAAAATATGATGATATTAAAAAATGGTTACAGACGGAAATAAAAATTTCTAAACAAAGAAAAAATGAGTATGGGACTTGTTTTGACGGAGTGGCTGTTGGAAACGAAAATAGAATAATGCTACTCGAAAGACATATAAAATTTTGCGAAAACATATTAAAACAAATGGAATAACAATATTACCGACTGAATATTGATTCAGCCGCTAACCTAAAAAAATTATAGGCAGAGGTCTTACAAGCACCTTTGCTTTTTGAAAGTGGAGGTGCTTTTCTATTGGCAAGTTCAAGCCTGATTTCCACGATAAACGGATATGAAAATTACATAGAGAGAAAAGGGATAGATGAACAGGTTATTGACGCATACATACAAGCCGTAGCTGTAGCATTAAGAACAGAACATGATATTGATTATGGGTTAAAAGTATCAGAAAGGGCAAAACGGCTTATAGCTCAATTTGTTAAAGAACATACAGGTAAAGGAATTGCAAATTTAGAGGTTTATGCAAGCGAACATGATACGACATACAAAGTGCTTCAACAATTTTATGATGTTTTAATGTATGAATCTGCCTATTTGGTCGATAGTTTTTTCTATTACATCGAAATAGATGAAAAAGATCCATGGAAGAGATTTTATTTTCCCAGAAGAGAAGTCTTGAAACCGGTAGTAGGAGCATATCAGGAAATTTATGACGGAAAACTAGATTTTCTTTCTGTTTCACAGCCAAAACGTACCGGGAAAACAACCGGAGGATTAAAACTGGCACAGATGATGGGTGGGAGAGATCCGGACGGGAGTATTTTTGGTGTTGGAAAAGGAGAAGGACTAGTAAAGAGGTTTTATGGTGGACTTTTACAAGGTTTTGAGACAGAAAGCACATACAAAAGATTTTTAAGCGTTTTTCCTGAAGCAACAAAAATCAGCAAAGATGGTTATAAAAGTGCGGAGAATCTTTCAATAGACCTTAAAAGCAAAAATATTTTTCCGACATTTACTTGCAGACCTATTGATGGTGCAATCGTAGGATGTACAGAAGCAAATGTTCTTGTCTATATTGATGACTGCGTAAAGAATCACGAGGAGGCAAGAAATAGAGACAGATTAGAGTTCCTGTGTGAAAAGGTTACAGACGATGTTCTTGGACGAAGGCTAGAGGGCACACCTATTATTATTCAGGGCACAAAATACAGCCTATATGACCCTATTACAGCGTTACAGACCAAGGCTGATGAACTTGGCTGGAGATGGAGAGAAGTTGCGGTTCCGGCATTGGATCCAATAACGGACGAAAGCAACTGGGAAATCTATCGTAAGGATAAAAAAGGGTTGCGAAAGATATTCACAACGGATTATTACCGAAAAGAGCGAAAACTTGTATCTGAAGAAACATGGGCTGCAGAGTTCCAACAGGAACCATTCGAAGCCAAAGGTCGTATGTTTGCAGAAAATGAACTGAATTATTTTGAGGAACTTCCAGTAGACAGAGAACCAGACGCAATCATGGCAGCCTGTGATAGCGCAGACAAAGGAGAAGATAGCTGCTCAATGCCTATCGGTTATGTGTACGGAAATGAGGTCTACATAGTAGATGTTGTGTTTGATAATGCAGGAACCCAGTTTACTAAACCAGAATGCGCAAATATGCTGGTTAAACATAACGTAAAGACTGTGACATTCGAGAGCAACAGTGCCGGAGAATACTTCGGCCGTGATGTAATGGAACTTGTAAAGGAACAGGGTGGAAGATGCAGTGCGAGGTTCAAGTTTAATTGTACGAACAAAATAACGAGAATGGAAAATGCAAGAGATAACATCATTCGTGATTATTATTTTCGTGATTTCAAAAAAATGGATAGAAAAAGCCAGTATTACAAGTTTATGAAAGAACTTACAACCATGACGAGAAGCGGGAAAGTAACGCACGATGACGCGCCGGACTCTATTTCATTGTTCGAGAACGAAATGAGAACAGGGGTCGTGGCAAAAGCAGAAGCAGCAATAAACCCATTTAGGAGGATGTAATGGAGACAAAGAATTATCTTGGCCAAATCAAAAGATATGACCGCATGATTGCGAATAAAATTGAAGAAATCAAAAATCTACGGGCAAGTATATACGGGATGTCGTCATTCTCCTGCGGAGAACGTGTGCAGACTTCAGGTACAAAAGACATTGTTGGCAGCGGAGCACCTAAAATTGCTGATATGGAGTCAGAAGTGCGGACTCTTTCCAGGAAAAGAGAGGAGATTGTCCGGCAGATTGAGAAGATCCCGGATACGGATATGTACGATGTGCTTGCAAAGCGGTTTGTGCTTGACAAAGATTTTAAGGTAATTAGCGTCGAAATCAAGAAATCAAAGCGTCAGACGTTTTTTATTTACGATAATGCCATTGATACGTTTGAGAAAATGTTTGGATACCTGTACATGGGGGATTAACTGCACCAAAACGCATAAAATAGCATAAAAACGTATATTTTCTTTAAAAAATAAGTGGTATACAATATGATTGTAAAGTTTTAAGAAACTTTTCTCCCATCGGTAAGAGAGAGCATTGCTGGAAACGGCAGTGCTCTTTTCTTTTGCAGAAATGAGGAAAAACATGGAGCACAAACCAAAAACAATATATTGTCCCAGGTGTGGCAGGAAAGTTGCTACATGGGACGGACGTTCTTCTATGCCAGTAATTGGCAGATGTAAGAAGTGCAATAAACGAGTTGTCTATTACGTGGACAATGGAGAGACAGAAATTAAAGACATCCCGCAGAGGAATTGTTCTTCCGGGGTTACTTATATGTAGGTGGAAACATGGATTTTGTAAGAAACACAATGTATTTTCAAGACCTTGTAAAAGGAAATTACGGACGAAAAATTGCATATACGGACGCTGAACTAATCACAGCTGACAATGTGGTGAGGATAATTGGACAGTGCATTGGTGTTTTTTATGGCAATAAATCAGAAATAAGATACCTTTGGCGGTACTACAAAGGAGATCAGCCGGTACTTTACCGTACAAAGGTTTCTAATGAGGACATCACAAACAAAATCCTTGAAAACCATGCGTATGAGATTGTCCAGTTCAAAGTAGGACAGACATATGGCGAGCCAGTTCAATTCATTAGCAGGAAAGATGATGATGCAATCAATAATGCTGTGGATGAGTTAAATGATTTTATGACGGATGCCAATAAGCAGGAAAAAGACATTAAGTCCGGTGAATGGCAGTCCGCTACGGGCACCTCTTTCAAAGCTATCCAGTCTAAGGAAGGGGAAATTCCGTTCAGAATCACAGCACCTAGTCCGCTGAATACTTTTGTTATCTATAACAGAAGCACGGAAGAACCGGTTCTTGCTGTGCAGGAATTGAAGGATGAGGACGGAAAATACTACAAACTGGCATTTTCCGAAACTATGTCATTTAAGATTGTTGACAGCAATGTGGTTAAATCAAAACTACATACCTATGGCGGAATCCCGATTGTAGAGTATCCGAACAATCACGAACGTATTTCGGACATTGAACTTGTCATTTCTATGTTGGATGCGATCAACAATATGCAATCAAACCGCATGGACGGGATTGAACAGTTTGTTCAGTCATGGATTAAATTTGTAAACTGCGATGTAGACGAAGAACAGTTTGCAAAAATGAAAATGAACCATGCTCTTGTTGTTAAGTCCATCAACAAAGATAACAAGTCAGATGTCGACATTATGACACAGGAGCTTAACCAGACACAATGCCAGGTGGCAAAAGATGATCTTTGGGACAATGCATTATCCATTCTGGCAATTCCTACTAAGCAGAGTAATACCGGCGGAGACACGCAGGGAGCCGTCGAATTGCGTAACGGCTGGGATTTCTCTAAAACCCGTGCAAAATTGAAAGACCCAATTGTAAAATCATCTGAAAAACGTCTTGCCACAGTTGTTCTTAATACTCTTCGGGTATCTGGAAATGATTTAAAATTGTCTATCCGGGATTTTGAAGTCCAGATCAATCACAGTCCGCAGGATAACATGTACACCAAGTCCCAGACGCTCTTACAGCTCTTACAGTGCGGTATTCACCCGATTGTGGCTATTAAGACCGTTGGTCTGTGGGGAGATGCAGAAAAGACATTCATGTTGTCAAAACCATACCTGGATAATCTGTGGAAAACCATAGATGATGTAGAAGAGCAGGAGCGCAAAGCACAAGAGATTGTAGCAAAATTAAATAATCAAAACCCAACAAATAAGGCAGTCACCGAGTAATCGGCGGCTGTTTTTATTTTATAAAAATTCGCAAAGTTGTGAGCGTAAAAATCAACAATGCTATCGGTGTCGTTGCACCGTAAAAAAACGTAAAGCATATCGGAGGTAATCATGAAAAGAGAAGATTTAGTGGCCATGGGAATCAGCGAAGAAAACATTGAAAAAATCATTGCTGATTACGGAAAAGCAACTCAGAAAGCAAATGCAGACATTGCTGCTCTTAGGGAGAAAGCAGGAAAAGCAGATGATCTTCAGAAAAAACTGGATGATCTGGAAGCTGGGCAGTTGACCGAAATTGAAAAAGCCAACAAAGCTCTGGAAGCAGCAAATAAGACTATTGCTGACATGCAGAAGTCTAATGCCATTCGGGATCAGCGTGAAGCGGCCATGACAAATTTCAAAATCACTGCTGAGCAGGCGAAGACCATCGTAAAAGAAGATGGAAGCCTTGATTATGCGGAGCTTGGAAAGATTATGTCCGAAAAAGAAACCGCAGCGGCGCAGGCGAAGGAACAGGAGATTGCAAAGAGTCAGGATGTTCCGGGCGGAGGTGCTGGCGGCGGCAATAAAGATGAAAAGACCGAAGATGTTAAGAATGCTGAAAGCATCAGCTTCGGTAATGCGGCAGCTTCAAAGGAAGCACAAAACCATTATGTGATTTAAGGAGGAAATTTTTATGGGAAAACCTATTATCAGGGAATTTGGACAGAGCAAAGGCATTCTGAAATTCTTCCCGTATGAGGGAGCAGCATGCTTGGTACTGCAGTCCACTGTATCCAGCCCGGATTCAAACGGTAACAAAATCGTTCCGGCAGGTACACCGTGGCCGACCAACGATGATGAATGTCTTGGATACCTTTTAGAGGATGTCGATGTAACCCAGGGCGATGCGCCGGGTACATACGTTTACCAGGGAACAGTTGACTGGGAGAAAGTTAAGGGCCTGACGATTTCAGACGATGCGAGAAAAGCAACACCAAGAGTTACTTTTTACGGCGCACCGAAAATCGCAAGCGTCTAATCGGAAGGAGGAAATAAGATATGGCATTACCTTTAGCAGAAGCCTTTACCGCAAGAAGCCTTGGGGTACTGTGGAATAATTATGAAAAGACCCTTGGTGCAGCACCGTACCTTGGACGTCAGAAATTTGGAACCAGAAAACAGGATGGTCTTTCTCTTCGTTTCATCAAAGGAAAGAATGGTCTTCCGGTATCTCTGAAAGCATCTAACTTCGATGCGCAGGCAGCGTTAAGAGATGTTGGCGGATTTTCCGACATCCAGAACAAAATGCCGTTTTACCGTGAGTCTTACATGGTAACAGAGGAAGAGGAGCAGATGTACGACAACTACAGAAGCTCTGAAAACTCTGCACTTGCAAACGATGTCCTTCGTGAGATCAGTAAGAAACCGATGATGCTCATTGAAGGAGCAAGAGTTGTTCCGGAGCGTCAGATCTGGCAGCTGCTTGCACCGGCTGATGGTATTCCGAGAGTACAGGTAACCATCGGTGGAAAGAGCTTCTATGTTGACTACACAGGTGATGACGGAGCTGAACATAAGAGAGATCACTTCGTTGATATTTCCAGCTCTTCTACTGATAAATGGTCTGCATCTGCAACCGCGACCCCGCTGGATGATCTGATTGAAGAGAGACGTAACTTTGCTAAAAAGACCGGTTATTCTCTTACCAGATTTACCATGAACACCGAAACCTGGGAAATGGTTCTGAAAGCAGAAGACACCAAAAAGCAGGTACTTGGAATCGTGGCATACCAGGGAGGCATCCGTTTACAGCAGTCTCAGGTTACCGAATACCTTAGAGGTTACGGAATCGAGATCGAGGTATACGACAAACTGTATATCGACCCGGCAGACGGCAAGACAAAATATTTTGTTCCGACCGGCGTTGTATCTGCTACCTGTGCAGGCGTATATCTTGGCGATTACGTATTTGGCAAGACCCCGGAAGAAAGAAGTGGAAGCCTTACCGACGGCAATCTGTCCATCGTAGAAACCGGAATTTCCGTATACACCTATGCTACCAACCACCCGATCAATACTCATTGCGTAGTATCCATGATCGGTCTGCCTACCTTTGAGGGAATGGACAGCGTTGTTGTAATGAAAGTTGCGTAGGAGGTGCCGGAATGGTTGCAGAGTACACAGTAAAACGCAATGGAAAATGGTATCACGCAGGAGACGCTATCGAAGAGGTAGAGGAATCTGCCTCTTCTTTGCCTTTTGAGAAAGCGCATACCAAAACGGAGATTAACAGAATGAGCGTTGATGATCTCAAAGCCCTTGCTGCGGAAAATGCCGTTCCGGGATATGAAGATATGACCGGTACGGCTCTGAAAGATTATTTTATCAATATGCTCAATTTGTAGGAGGTTATCCTTATGGCATACACGATGGTTGAGCAGGTGAAAATCCGGTTGAAACAATTTTATATTGATGCGGACGATTCTGTTGTGTTTGACCATAAGGAAGACAATCCTTTGATTGAGCAATTGATTGAACAGGCACAGCAGGAAGTAACGAGCAGACGGATGTATCCGAGCAGTTATACGCAGGAACAGATCGACAGTGATATGAAGAATTATGAGGGAGTCATAGTTAATCTTGCTGTGTATGACAAGTCACAGGCAGGCGAGGCTTACATGGCTGCTTACACAGAAAATGGTGTGAGCAGAACATGGAAAGACCGTGAAAATCTTTTTGCCGGTGTATATCCGTTTGTAAAAGCACTTTAGTAGATTGAGCGTTACCATTTTCGCGGAGCAACGAAAAAGGTAGCAGGGGCGTGCTATAGGTGGTGGAGGGCGGTACGTAAATAAAAATGCAGGAGATATAAATGAAAGACTTTTTATTACAGACATACATCATAGTCCTTCCTATTTTTCTGGGCTATATCGTCTGGCTTCTGCAACAGCAGAAAAAGGATAGAGACGCAAACAGCAAGGGAACGATGCTTCTTTTGCGCGTGCAACTGATTGAGTATCACGATAAATACGTTAAGTTAGGCGAGATTCCGTCATACGCATTTGACAATTTTGTTGAGATGTATAATGCCTACCATGCTTTGGGCGGAAATGGAATGGTAACCAAAATGTATAACGAGATACAAGAACTACATTTAAGAAGTGGAGGGAAAGAGTAATGGATATCACACAGATTGGAACATCTTTAGCAATCATCGTTATCTGCTATCTGATCGGATTGGGAGCTAAGACTATTCCGAGCATTAAAGATAATCTTATTCCTGTTATCGTCGGAGTGTCCGGCGGAACCCTTGGTGCAATTGGAATGTATGTTATGCCGGAGTTTCCGGCAAGTGACATTATGACAGCAATTGCAGTTGGTATTGTGAGCGGTCTGGCCAGCACCGGAGTAAATCAGGTCTACAAACAGGTAAAGAAAGATGCTTGACATCAATAAGCAGTTGATGAAGTATTCGCAGCACGGTCAAAAAGTCACCATCTATGAGAAAGATGATGATGGAAACATCAAATACTACGTGGATGGTGACGGTAACAAAATCCCTTTGATTGCAGATGAGAAAGTTGGTTTTTCAGAACCAAAAGAGTTCTACGCTAATATCAGTAATAAGTTGAGCGAAGTTCTGGTAAAAGAGTTTGGAGTTGATGACAGTAGCACTTATGTACAGATCGTTACCGATAAAGGATACCTTCCTCTGAAAGCCGGTGATGTGGTCTGGAAGAAGTCTGAAGTCGGTTATGATGATTCTGGACTGGTGGACAGCACAACAGCTGATTATGAGGTTAAGGGAGTTGCTGATGAGGGTCTGACTGTTGATCTGTTTTTACTACAGAAAGTTGTGAAGTGATATGTCAAAAACCATTTCAGTATCATTGTCAGAAAAATCATTTCGGGATGCATCAAAAGAGATTTTGAAGTACAAAAAAGAAATCATTGCGAAGTGCCGGACGTTTGCGGAGCGTCTGGCAGAACGTGGTGTAGAAATTGCTCAAATGAAAATCCAAAGTCACAACGCAGTTTATACTGGTGAACTGTGGGCGAGCATACAAAAGACTCCGGGAATGGTTTTAAAGTATGGCAGCACCTATATCGTCTACACGGATTGCCCGTGGGCGAAATATGTTGAGTTTGGTACTGGTATTACCGGTTTGCATAATCCTCACCCGAATGCATCTGTATCAGGTTGGAAATATGATGTTAATGAGCATGGGGAATCCGGCTGGTTTTACTACAGAGACGGAGAGTGGCACTGGACAAAAGGAATGCCGTCCAGACCGTTCATGTACGAGACCGATCTGGAACTGATACTGGAAATTTCAAAGATTGCAAAGGAGGTGTTCGGCAATGGCTAGTGGTAATCAATGGGCATTTGACATTGATACAAATGTGTTCTCAAAAATCTATGCTCAGCTTCATGAGAAGTACCCAAAAGCTCTTATCACTCGTGATGAGCAGTCGAGCACCACACCTACATTCCCAACGATTCTTATACAGGCATTAGAGCCGGTAGAACTGAATCCAGATATGGAAACGCAGATCAATAGCGTGCTGTTTAGCACACAGATCAAAGTAACTACAAACAAAGACAGAAGTACAGCCATGAGCATAGCAAGCGAAGTGGCAAAGCGTTATAAGGATTTATCGTTTCAGTTAATCGGAATGCCTTATTGCCGGAAAGAAGATAAGCTGTGGTCAGCTACCTTCCGGGCAAGAAGAACGTTCGATTGGAACGACAGATTATAAAGAGCAGCAATGCTCTTATTTTTTTACTTATTTTTAGGAGGTAAGAATTATGGCAACAGGCTTAAAAAGTAGAATTGCTTATAAGGAACCGAGTTCCAGCGCGGTAGCAGGTGCTTACTGGGCAGGAACTTACAAGCTGCTTATCAGAGCAAAATCAATCCCGTCCCCGTTCGGCTCCCAGAACATGGTAGATACTTCAACTCTGGAAGACCTTGTTGAGACTCAGGAGATGGGAAGACGTTCTGCTGGTTCCATGGAAGTTGAAGGTGCTTTTGAGAAAAAGTACAAAGATGAGATGGTTCAGAATGAGGGCAAGAAGCTCGACTTCATTATCCTGTACGGTACTGACGGAAAAGGTTCTGAAGGTATTTGTGGATTCATTGGGCAGGAGGCTTTTGCTCCCGGTGAGGCTTCTGACGATCATCTGACCGGTACTGCTACGGTTTCCGTACAGACCGTCCCGAAGTGGATTGAGGATGACTATGATGTTGCGGTAACAGAGGATGAGAACGGTTATCCGACTGCTATTACCCTGACAAAAAAATCATAAGCCAGTACGCTAAAAGCAGAAAAGCCGTGGTGACTGGCTACGATGACAAAACGGCTGAGTCGGAAGTTGATATGTGGTAAAGGTGAAATGTGGGGCGGTCTACGAACTGCCCCCTTTCCTATAACAGATTCATGGAAAGGGAAAAGAAATGAAAGAAATTACAGTTAATGGAAATGACTACAAATTAGAGTTTAGCTTTGAAGCGGCAGAAAGAAAAGACTTTGTGTCTATGATGTTCCGTATTGTCTCCGGTGCAGCACTTCTGGAAGATGCGGCTGACATGGATAATCCGACACCTAAAGACATGATTAACGGAACAATCAACATGGTATCTGATATTCCGCACATCTGCCGTACCGGATTTTTTGTCGGTCTGATGGAGAATAATCCGGTATCAGAGACAGAAGCAAAAGCGCTGATGAAATCATATATGAAAGAGAATAAAATCGGTTATGTAGACCTGTATGAAGACCTGCGCAAATGCATGGAGGAGGACGGTTTTTTCGAGCTGTCCGGAATCACCAAAATGCTGAATCAGATGGCAGAGAATCAGAAGCCGAGAAAAGTGCCGCAGGATCACAAGCAGAAATCAACTGGCACAAAATAATCTGGGAAGAATACTTCCCGGTGGCTTTTTCCATCGGAATTTCAATAGAGGAGTTCAAGCACCTTAATCCCACGAAACTTGGATATTGTCTGAAAGGCTATGCAATCCAGGAACGTAGAAAGGATGCACAGATGTGGGCATGGTTAGGAAATTACGGCTTGTCTGCCGTGGCTACAGCCATTGAACATAATTTTGCAAAACATCCGAAGTCCAAATACATTGAAAAACCGATGCTTCAAGACGAAAAAGAAAATACTTTTGGTAACACCGAGTCGAGAGAGGAATGTGCTGTGTATGAAATGAAGCAGAGAATCAATCTTCTCAGGCAGCAAGGTTTACCAGAAAGTCCTGATTAGGAGGAAATATTATTATGAGAATTAACGTACATGCCGGACATAACCCGGCAGGAAAGGTAGCTTGCGGAGCAGTAGGACTTATCAATGAGTCAACCGAGGCAAGAAGAGTAAAGGATGAGGTAATCAGTCAGTTCCGGCAGCTGGGACATACGGTCTATGACTGTACCGTGGATAATGGCACGGGACAGAAAGATGTATTACGGAAAATCGTGCAGAAATGCAGACTGCATGAAGTCGATCTTGATGTATCCATCCACTTCAATTCCGGTGCGAATGATAAATCTGGCAATGGTAAGACAACCGGAGTCGAGGTACTGGTCTACTCTGCGTCCAGCAAAGCAAAAGTCTATGCTGAGAAAGTCTGTGCTGCTATTGCAAGATTAGGCTTCCGGAATCGTGGTGTAAAGGTAAATTCCAGTCTTTATGTGCTGAAAAATACCAAGGCTCCTGCAATGCTGGTTGAGTGCTGTTTCGTGGACGATAAGGACGATGTGAAACTTTATAATTACTATGAGATGGCATCAGCTATCGTTTACGGAATCACCGGCGAGAAGGTCTCTGCGATATCTGAAACCGAAAAGGCAGATGCAGGTGAGGAAACTACCACTGGCAATCCAAAAGCTCTTTATCGGGTGCAGGTGGGCGCATACGGGGTAAAGGGAAATGCGCAGGCAATGGCAGGTAAACTGAAAAATGCCGGTTTTGATGCGGCAATCGTGCAGGCATAATTTTAGTCTGATTTTATGGGGCAGTAGGTGTCAAAGCTTACTGCCCTTTTTTGCTTATAACGAGCAACCTGACACCGTTTTAGGTGTTCGCTAACCATTTAAAAACTAATGGTGGAGGTGAAATAAATGGCAGCAACCACGATTGATGATCTTCAGATCAAGATTGAAGCGGATGCGAAAACTGCTTCTGATAAGCTGGATGCACTTGCTCAAAGCATGGTGAAACTGGCATCAAGCCTAAGCATCAACGTTGGCAAGATGTCTGGTGTTGCTATTGGACTTAATAGCATTACCAGAGCTTCACAGAATCTCAATTCCAGAAATATAACAACACTGGCAACTGCTATGGGGAAAGTAGCAGGTGTGGATTCTGCTCAAATTTCCAGAGTAGCTGGTTCTATGACGCAGCTAAAAAACAGCGTTTCTGGCGGTTTTAACACCGATATGACCGGAATAGTGAATGTAGCTAATTCACTGTCAAAACTGGGCGGTACAAAGGCTACACAAGGTGCGCAGAACCTTGTTCTCATAAAAGATCAGCTTGCTCAATTTGTGCAAGGCATGAACAGCGTAGGAACATTTACGTTTGACCCTACTGGGCTGACCAACACAATTAAAGCTATTGCGAAGCTGGGCGGAAAGACAGCAACGCAGGCAATGGCAAATCTTCCGAGCATTTCTGCTCAGTTACAGAATTTTGTCCGGCAAATGAACCAGATCGGCTCTATGTCGTTTGACAACAAGAATTTAACCGACCTTGTAACGTCCATAGGCAGGCTAGGAAGTGTTGCAAGTGGGCGAGCGGTAAATAATATACCTTTGCTTGCAAACAACCTTAAATACCTGTTTGAGACGCTCTCAAAAGCACCATACATCAGCCAGAACATTATCCAGATGACCACGGCACTGGCTAATCTGGCACGTACAGGAGCATCTAGTGGTACTGCGGCAAGATCACTTGGGACAAGTCTTTTCTCATTCTCGAAATCTGCCGGTAACGCAAGAAAGAGTGCATTTTCTTTGGCAGGTGCAATCGGTAAGTTTTACGCAACTTACTGGATGGTCATTAGAGGACTTGGACTTTTTCGTGATGCTATTGACATCTCATCCGATTTAACAGAGGTTGAGAACGTTGTCCGTACCACGTTCGGAAATATGGAGTACAAGGTTAATGACTTTGTGCAGAACTCCATTCAGCAGTTCGGTATGTCTGAGCTTTCCGTTAAGCAGTATGCCAGTACGTTCCAGGCTATGGGAACTGCTATGGATGTCGGCGGCAAACAGATCGAGAAAGCAAACAGCTTTTTAAGTGGTGCTACGGATGGATATGTCGGATTGTCAGATTCTATGTCCGATGTGTCTTTGAATCTTACTAAACTGACGGCGGATATGGCATCTTTCTACGACAAAGATCAGGCAGATGTTGCCAAAGACCTGCAATCTGTATTCACCGGAATGGTAGTTCCGCTACGTAAATATGGACTTGATCTGACGCAGGCTACTCTGAAAGAGTGGGCAATGAAGAACGGTATGGATGCTGATATTAAGTCCATGACGCAGGCAGAAAAGGCAATGCTGCGGTATCAGTACGTCCTAGCAAATACCACGGCAGCGCAAGGGGACTTCTCCAGGACAGCCGATACATGGGCGAACCAAGTACGAATTTTGAAACAGAACTTCCAGCAGTTAGGCGGCATTATTGGTGGTGCGCTGATTAACGCATTCAAACCGTTTTTACGGACTCTGAATTTTGTTATGCAGAAGGTAATCAGCTTTGCCACAACCGTAACAAATGCCCTTGGTGCAATCTTCGGTTGGAAATTTGAAGTGTCCGGCGGTGGTGTGGTTGACGACTGGTCAGATGCGGCAAGTTCAGCTGATGATCTGGCAGACAGTACCGGTAAAGCAGCTGACAATACAAAGAAGATGAAGAACAATCTTCATGCACTGGATGAGTTGAATATTAACAATGGTTATGATAACGGAACAGGTTCCGGCGGTTCTGGTTCCGGTGCAGGTGGCGCAGGTGGCGGTGCTGGCTCTGGTGGTCTGGTTAAGACAGACACTATCTGGAAAGATTTTGAAAGTAATATCAAAGACCTGTATCAGTTGGGCGAGTATATCCGTGATGCACTTATCGGTGCAATGGAAAGTATTGACTGGGATAGTGTATATGAGAAAGCAAGAAACTTTGGTACTGGTCTGGCAGAGTTTCTTAATGGACTTTTTGCTGGATCTAACGGAATTACTCTGTTTGGAGAAGTTGGAAAAACTATTGCGAGCGCATTAAATACGGTAGTTTATGCGGCGCTGTCATTTGGCAAAGAATTTAATTTTGAACAGTTTGGATACAACATAGCTGATGGAATCAATAACTTTTTTGCTACTTTTGACTTTGCAGCATTGGCAGAAACCTTGAATACTTGGGCAAATGGAATACTAAAAGTTGCAAGCGAATCTATTACAAATATAGATTGGAAAAAAGTATTTGAAGGTGTTGGAAACGTAGTTTTTAATCTGGATGCATCTGCTATTGTTGAAGTTGCTTTACTCTCATTGACTTGGAAAAACAAAACGCAAATTCTTAAAACCGCAGGCACGACTTTGCTAAATATTTTTACTGGAGGTATTACACTTACAAAGGTATTAGTCAGCCTTAAAAAAATAAGTTTTGCTCTTCCTGGGACACCTGCATTTGATGTTGTCGCTACTAGCATATTAGATACTATTGGAGAATGCATCAAAAACTTAATTCCAGATTGGGCAAACAGAGCTTTAAGCAGAATTGGAGCTGGCTTGGTTGCTGGAGCTGTTGGTGGATCATGGTTTCCTGGAGTAGGCACAATTGCAGGAGCAATTATTGGAGCAATTACTGGTGCGATATCTGCAATAGAAATTGACGGGCAAGGTATCCTCAAAATTATTTTTGACAAAATTTTTAATTTTGATTTGACATCTTCGATGTTCGATTCTGCAAGAGAAAATTTTGCAAAAGGTGGTATAAATATTGTTCTTGGTATCATTGACGGAATAGCAGGAGTGCTTGATTTTGTTGTTGAGCCTATAGCAGATTTATTCACATGCGTATGGGATGCTTTATGTAATGTATTTGGCATTCATAGCCCAGCAGAGACAATGAAGCCAATAGGAAGATATATTGTTCTCGGAATAATTGAAGGCTTAAGCAATACAATAGATGAATTTATTGGAACATTGGAAAATTTTGCAAGCAGATCAATAGCTTATCTGAACGAAAAAGTTCCAGAAATTATAAGCAGCATATCAATTTTTTTCAGAGAAGATTTGCCCCAAAATATTAAAGAAGCATTTGATAATGTTATGAAAAAATTTTCTGAATGGAAGAACAATGCTGTTCTATTTGTAACTGAAAAAGTTCCAGAAATAGCAAACGGAATTATAGATGCATTCAAAAATCTTAAAGATAATTTGTTTGACATTGGGAAAAATGCTATAAATGGTCTTTGGGATGGCATGAAAAATACCTGGGATACAGTCAAAACAGGAATTTCGGATTTTGTTTCTGGAATAACAACCGTCTTTACGGATGGTCTTGATATCCATAGCCCAAGCCGCGTCATGGCTGAAATAGGCGGATATACGATAGCTGGATTTAACAACGGAATTATCGAAAATATCCAGACAACAATGAACTCTATCCATGAGTGGATATCTAACATTGAAGCAGTATTAGCTCCTGAGGTATGGGCAAATATTTTTAATAATATAATCCGTGGTTTCCAATATAAATGGTTGGAGTTCCGAACATTTTGGAATAGCAGCTTGAACGCATGGTGGAATGCAAATGTTACTCCGTGGTTTGCAGTCGCAAAATGGACTGCACTTGGAAATAACATGAAGAACGGATTGTATTATGGATTTAAGGGAATTGTGCAGATGATAGGATCTGTTATGAATGGTATGATAGATGTATTTAATGCCGGTCTTTCTCGAATCAAGAATGCAATGAACAGTCTTATAAGCGATTATAATTCTGTTGCTGGTGAGCTTGGTGTTTCAAAACTTTCTCATGTGAATGTTGCTACAATCTCAAAAATCAACATTCCAAAATATGAAGTTGGTGGATTCCCTGAGGACGGTCTGTTTTTTGCGAACCATAATGAAATGGTTGGTCAGTTTTCTAACGGAAAAACAGCGGTTGCAAACAATGAGCAGATTGTTGCAGGAATCCGCGAAGGAGTAAAAGCAGCAGTTTCAGAGATCCTTGCTCCGTATCTGTCAGATATTGCGGACAGTAATAGAGAGATTGCTGAAAAAGATGCATCTTTCACGGTGGACGGTAGAGAGCTTGTAAAAGCAATCAACGAAAGAGAATCAAGGAATGGCTTCAGTTTCACGTAAAACTAAGGCGGTGGGGGTAAAACCTGCCGCCTCTTTTATTTTGTCATTTTTCGTGGTATAATCTGGATATATTTTTATTGGAGGAAAAGTTAATGAAAGAAAACAACGAAACCAAAGTATGTAAGTATTGCCAGACAGAAATCTCCAAAAAAGCAAAGGTGTGCCCTAATTGCAAGCGCAAGCAGGGAGGTATAGGATGTTTAGGAGTAATTTTAATAGTTGCATTTGCACTTATTTTTATTGATACATTTGCTTCTTCAATGAGTAAAGACAAAAATCCTGAAAAAGTTGGAGAAGTGGGATCTGAATTATCAGAAATTGGTACGCAATCAATTGACAATACTTTTAATGTTGGCGATGTAGTTGAAACAGATAATTTTAGAATTACTTATGAGTCCGCAGGGGAGTATACAAACGGAAATGAATTTTTGCAGCCAAAAGATGGATATGTATACTTTCAGTTTACATTTAAGTTTGAAAATATTTCGGATACAGACCAAGCAATTTCAACTATGATTGATTGGGAATGTTATGCAGACAATTCAAAAGTAGATCAAACATGGATTGTTGATGATAATGGACTTGATGGAAAACTGTCCTCTGGGAGAGAATCAGAAGGATCTGTATATTTTGAAGTTCCAGAAGATGCCGAGAGCGTTGAGCTTGAATACGATATTAACTTTTGGCAGAGCGATAAAATTATATTTGTTGGAAAGTGACAATTTAAGGGGCAGATTTCTCTGCCCTTTATTTTTTTACTTGTTTCGTTGCTCAATATAGTTCCATAGGGCGGTTTGCGCCGCCCTAGTTGGTGAACTAACTGAGAAGTTGGAAGTAGATAAGATCATTATGAATGCAGTTCTTGTAACCTTTGTTAATGGAGTAGGTACTGTGACCTATGATGGTAAAGGATACTCAAAAGCAATATGTACAGCAAATTTTATGGCTGATGCTGCTTATCCATCTGGATATCATACTCAGCTTGGAGTAAATGCTGCAAATGGAATAATCAATTTTTACACTAGCTCCACAGCTAATGTAAAAACATATGTATCCTATATTCTAGGTTTGAAAAAATAAATTTTCTCAAATAATTATTTCCTTAATCCGATAAAATAACTTACATAGAGGTTCCCGTTAATCGCTGCGTTTGTGTATAATTCTATTCTCCCATCTTTATAATTTGATGGTACAACAGTCATCCCGTATCGCTGTTTTCCAACCATCATAGCAATACATATAGGTTCTTTCTCATATTCGGGGTAATGATTATATGGAAGATATCCAATGCCACTGTTAAAATTTATTAAGGATGTACCAATTATGATTTTATCTGCATCCATCTTCTCAGTTAGTTCACGAGCTTCTGAAAGAATTTTAGTTGCCTTTACGTGGCTTTCATCCCATGCACCGGCTGGGTGGGCAGTGGTGAATTTCCATACTTTGTTATTGCGAATAGTATAATCGCCAACAGCATAATCAACTTCTGGATTAAATTCATCCCCCATGTCATCGTATGCCTGATTAACAGCAGCATTGGTTTCATTCATGTCCTTTGCAGAGAAAGTGCTTCCAACAGATTGATAATCAGTAGCATCTTCCAGAGATTTTGTTCCGTTGCTGTTTTCGGTAACATTATACTGCCGTTTTCCGTTCATAGATTCTGCTAAAATATCATCTGTAAAATTTGTTTTTAATGCCATTATACTTGAACTCCTTTCATATTTCCAAATCTAAAAGCCAATCTTATAAGTCCGGCTTTTTGTCTGTCTAATAAATTGTACATGTTTAGTATTGCTGACTCGATTCTATTCAGTTCATCGTATGTAATAAATACACCATTTGGTACGAATGTCTGTCTGTCACCAAAATCTTGAGTAAAAATATTTTGATTTATTTTCTCAAGATTTTCTTCAAATTTGTTTATTTCGCTTGCGTAGATATAATCTACATAGGTTTTTTCTGGGCCCATGTCTTGTGTGTCAAAAGACATATAAAGAGTTTCCGCTTTATCTTTCAGAAAATCCAGGTTTCCTTTTATGCGGTTGTAATCAGATATATTAAATCTGTCACTGACCGTCCAGTTCGTTTTTGGTTGGATCCACGCCATATTACAACACCGCCTTCCTTGCTTTTAATGATCCGCTCCATGTACCAGTAAACTTTAATTCGTTCTGATAAGCACGCACCATTGTATTTTCTCTGTTTTTTAGCTCTAAAAAGAAAAGATCGTTTGCATCAGTCCTCGGATCTCCGTTCCATGATATTTCATATTCCACATCACCCAAATAGTATGTAGACAACCATTTTTCAATGTCCACAGCCATTTCTAATGAGCTTACCAGAGGATTTTTCCATGTTTTTTCGGTTCCTGTCTGATTGTGAATTTTTGAATATGTTTGCGTATCTTGTAAATATTCTTGCCCACTTACAGAAATCCTCACTTTTTCTCCTACGTTTCCGACAATATTTACTTTTACAAAATAGCTGCTGCTATCAATGATTGACACTGTTGTATTAGCAGATTCCGTGGATACTGAGAATCCGTAAGAAGCTTTTGCAAGATATACTGTATACTCCTGTGTTGCTGATTCTAAAAGCACCTCTTCCGATGAAAGCTCTTTTATGGCTTCTAGATTTTCTTTATAAAGCGTTCTTTCTACGGATATAGATTTTATTCTTTCTTGCCGTGTTTCTCTTGGAGAAGTAGAAAGATTAAAGTCTCTGGATAAAACGTAATCCGTTGAATCTCCAAATATAATATTGTCTATCGTTACTCTGGCATTTGGATGCCCTTTCGTAAACTCAATTTCTACTTTGTCGAATCGGTCTAATTGCCCAAGATATCCTTGCTGTAATTCTGGATTTGACACGGTGTATTCTAATACAGTTGTTCCCAAGTAAGAAGTTTTTACTGAGTATTCTGCCGGAGCAACATTCCTAAAATAAATCATCATTCCGTAGCAGATATATCCTGATTCTAATGTGATTGTTATTTTCGGATTATTTTGGAAATCTCCGTTCTCATTAGCCAATTCGCTGCTTACATATCCTATATTTTCGATGTATTCGCCATTTTCTGGTAGAAATTTTAAAGTCCCGTTCACAGAAGAAAAATCGTTACTTCCCATTGCATATGCTTCTTTTTGACTGTAACTAAGTATGTTTTGAGACCTGCTAAACTCGGTTTCTCCGTTCGTTTCTGCTGTCATATCAGGGACAAAAGATGATTTGATGTTAATTCGCCCTTTCCGATCCACGCTTAAAACACAACGTCCGGCATTAGATATAATCTGTAATGCTTCAGAATGCTTTACTGCCGGAACAGGATTGCATACGATTACGCTTTTCAAATATTCGTCTATATAGTATTCCTCATCCTTCATTCCGGCATCTGTGAAAACATCGACAGCCAAGTCATATAAAGATATTCCGCTGTTCCGATATAAACCATTGTAATACATGGTATTTAACTTCCAGTAAAACACATCAACCATGGTAAATTCTGCTTGTACATCGTTTGCGCTCCATGACTTAAGGTATGTAGTAATTTCTGGAACCCATTCAATATCACCTTTTCCAGTTACATCGTATCCAAACGTGACTTTCATTTCCTGCCCTTGTTCGAGATATGCAATAGCTGATTCAGAATTTTCAGGACTGTAATATAGGTTCTGGTTATCCACAACAATGGTCATGTCTTGGCTTGGTACAGATTCACAAATAGGAGATACAAAATCTTTATAAGAAAAAGATTTGACCTCGTTATTTGAGAAAGTATTGGAAATTCCGCAGGTAAACTGTAAAATCCGCATTCGTCCCTGCCCATTAACCATGGCCAGCGGTGTTATCCGCAGGAACGTCACCGCATCGAATGTGTCCTCAGTAACAAATACGTTTCCTGAGTTTTCATAGGTCTTCGTTCCATTATCTGACTTGATTGTAAAAGATGTTGGGTAATATTCTCCAAAGTTAATAGTGAGTCCTTTAATATCAGCAAAGTTTCCAACAAAAGAGATATATATTGATTCCAAAAGTCCAGAAGTTACCATTCCGTTGTTATAAAAATCATAATCAGAATATTCTTCCGGCAAAAAATACATTGTCCCATTAACTTTAGAAAAATCTTGCTCCATAGTTGCATATATTTTCTTTGCGGTATTGTCCTTGAAAGGAGCGGTATTGTTTGCAAAATAAGCAAAATCATTATTGCTATCATCCGCAATTATATTTTCTGTAGCAATTGAACTGACAATTCCAATTCTGGCAGATATATACCCTCGGTTCCTGAATGGCTTCTTCATTGCGTCTTTGTATTCTTTACTTACATTTTGCATGTTAATCACTCCAGGCCTGCATCAATAAGATTAAATTTACAATTCTCGTACTTTGTAACAATGTGAGAATCTTGGTCTGCAAATAATGGAACACCGGTCCTGTCTCCAGGATACATTGTAACGGTGATCGGTTTTCCTGTCCGGTAGTCCTCAAAAGTTACCGGCACATAAAATGGTTCTACTGCCTTTAACATTCTTTGCCATGTTTCTGCATCCAGCATTGCCCATTCCAGATTGTTCAGTTTAAAAATGTCTCTTCCTACTCGCTGTCCAATAACTGCGTTATTTGCGTTTCGTCCGGCATTTACCGTTGTGCTGATGATATACGAAAATCCAACCCTTGGACACGGGAAGTCTACTCCATTTACGTTCAAAAACGATGACATTCCTCCGCCTGATCGCATAGTTCTTATTGCCATGTAGGCACCTCCGTTCTTGGCAGAAGTACCATCGGGCAGTCTGCCAGTATCTTTTTCTGGTTAGCGGATACCTCTTGCGGTATCCGGCTTATATCCTTACTGGATTTCACATTTAAGCGGCAAATATGATACGAATCTGCTATTCATCCACGGTTTTTCCGGTGTTCCAAATTCTTCACTGTCTTCTGATGTCCAGATAAAATTACCAACAACATACACGGCTTCACCTTCAGCCGGCCTGTTCTTCGCAAACCCACTTTTCCTTTCCAATTCATATTTTCCTATGCAGATTAAATTTCTCTTAGCCAATTCAAGATAATGTGAGAATGTCCCATCGCAAATACACCTGTCTCCACACCATCCGTCAAAATCTGTTTCCGGATCATACTTTATCTTCACTTCAAACTTTTCTCTTGTATCTGGTCGAGTAAATTCAAGACTCCATAAATTTTCACCGCATTTTTCCTTGTAAAATAAATAGTCAAGCACCTTGTCTGTGCCAAACTCAAAGCAGTTTTTCTTCAAGTCCACTTCTTTCTTCACAAAATCCAATGATTTCCCCATAATCAATCATACCTCACTATTCTATCAATTTCGCTTTTAAATTCCGGCGGATATAGCCGGACATAAAGTGGGACAGGCTCTTTTCTATGCCATCCCGGTAGTTCGTTTGCATGTACATATCAATTAGCGGAATATACTGGTCTAGCGTCCACACATCATCCATGATTCCATATTCGTCCTCATCCTGATGCAGGTAGTTGTATACGATATTGCTAATAGCCGGTCGTGTGAGTGGCTTATGCGGCTTGCCTTGCGTTCTGGCATATTCGCTTACAAAGTATTCAGCTATGTCCTTCAACTCGGCTCTATAGCCGCTATCTGGAGATTCTCCTTCTTCCGTCATTGCCTCGTCAATAGCTTTTGTGACCGTAGGAGATAACGTACCACCTTCAGATGTGGGAGAGACCTCTTTTTCCGCAGAAAAAGAGCATACTCCCATACTTTTATTTTCTTGTTTATTTTCTTTTTTAGTATTTTGTATGTTAGTATTTAATTGTGCGGGCATATCCAACATTGGTTCATCCTGTGTTGGATATTCCAACTTAGGTGAATCCGACTTAGGCTCTACAGGCTTTTGATAGACGGTATAAACCGTTCCACCAAGTGTACCGTTTTTATTTCTTTCCCGCTCTCTGGTAACATATCCACTGTTTATAAGCTCTGTCAAAGAACTTCTAACTTTGTCTTTTCCTTCTTTGACAATTTTTGTAAGTCCTTCCACTGTATAATTCCAGTTATCCGGAAGACTCAACATCGTTATGAGTAATCCTTTAGCAGATAACGATATTTCCTTATTTTTGAGAATTTCATTTGGAATTGTCGTGAAATTCTGTGTCAGTTTTACTACTACTTTTGCCATGTTCTACCTCCTACAAATAGACTCCTACATTTATGAAAAACAACTGGCAGGCGGTGTAGGATTTCCGCTTTTCGTGTTGCAATCACTAGCCAGTTGTAAAAGCAGCCGGAGGAATCGAACCTCCATAAACCACTGACTGCTTACATGTGTTTTATACGGCCTGTAACAAGGCATTGTTTTCATTCAAGAATTTCTTAATTTGGTCATATCCCCAACCACACCCGATGAGTCCGCTGACAAGCATTTCTTTTGACTGAACTATTCTTAAATCCTCTTCGCTGAAAAAGTCTCTCAAATTTGCTTTATCGTCTACTCCATACTCTTCCTGGAGCTGTTTTGCATTTTTACCAAATACGGCTTTGTAGATTACATTTGTATATGTGGAGTAGGCATGACCATGCATCCGATCATTTTCTTCTGATTGTTTCAAAGTATTGGTAAGAGCCTGCCGGACTGCAATGCCTTTTTCTCTTTCTCGGATTTTTCCGATAAGAGCTTTTTCCATTGCGTTAAACTGGCGAATATATGCTTCTTTGAACTGCATAGCCTTTTCACCGGTATACCCCATTGCCAATAACGTAAAGCCGTCTCTGGTCATAATAAACATTGATTGATTATGCCCTTGTTCATTCGCATATTTCGACTGCACGAAATTGTGCAATCGAAAATCCTCACTGCATTTCAGCTCACGTATGTCCTGCAAAACCCTACGATGTTCCTTTCCGAACGTTTCTGCCACATCAAGACTCGTTACTGTCGCGACTTCTTCTTTCTGGATTTTTGAGATCTCAACTAACATATACCATCCTCCTGTGATATTTATTGTTCGTTTTCAGACAAACAAAAAACGCCCACCAGACACAGTATCTCTACCATGTCCAGTGAGCGTGATTCTCAAAATGTTTGCCGTCCTTGCTCGGTTCGTCCTATCCTTTGCGCCCCGTTCTCCCCTCAACGGCAAGCCGGGCGGAGCTGGCGGATTCGGTTAAATTTTCTTATATTATAACATTTTTTCTTCTTTATATCAAGAAGTTATTGGTCGATTACTAATGCAACATAACCGATTACATTATCAATGTCAGATTCGGAGCACCTGAATCTGCTATCCCGGATGCTCAGATATTCGTAGTGACCGTTGCCACATGAATGCCGTCTGACAATGAAAACGTTATCACCATAAATGATAACACTGTCTTCGGATGGTTTTGGATACCGGTCGTTTGCGATCAGAAGAATGTCATATGGAGTGTAGTGAGGCATATAGTGATCCACGGAGGTTTTTATACCCATAAAAATTTGCGGTTTGATATTTTGCGGAATATCGGTGATATCAATGGATTCAAAATCACTGGAAATATGTAGCGTGCCGTCCGGGTGCTCTTCCAGATTCATGACAGGGACAGTCTTGCGTCCTTGCCTGAAACCGCCATTGGAAAGCTCATATTGACGATGGATAAACCAACGGATAAAATACTGGTAGTGCTCAGGCATTTCACGGAACATGGATATGCAATCCATATTTTCTTCTGAAAAAGTATCCAGACCGATCAGCTCATCGAGAGTTACACCGATAGCTTTTGCTAAGAGGGCAGCAGTGGATAGCTTGCAATCTTTTGAGTTCTGGTACAACAGATTTTTAAGCGTGTCAAATGAAATACCAGCGGATTCAGCCAGCTCATGAATGGTAATGTCTGAATACTTTAAGCAAACATCCAAATTGTGACGTAAATTTGCTGTTAAGACGGCATTATCTCTGGTAAAATATTCTGATAATTCATACAAGTTTTCTTTTTTCATGACCTTTTACTCTCCTTATTTGAATGATAAAATGGCAATGTCTTCAAAAGAAGACATCAACTTCTGGCTGGGGGAGCACTAATCCGCATGGTGTTCCCTCATACGAATAGCTTACTTTCCGACAGAGGAAGTGTCAATATTTTCGTTTTTACAAAATCCTACATAATTCGACAAAATCCGATATATTGGCAAAACAAAACATATGTTCTACAGTTTGGGCATTGATACATGGTTGCGGATTTTTTCGATTGGAGGGGTATTTGTGAATGAAAAAGAAGTCTACAGGGAACGGATTATTGAGATGGTGAAGAAAATTGACAATATTGATTGGCTAAAAGCAGTATATGCACTTTTGAAAAAATTGTTAGAATAGAGAAAAGACAAGGGATTGCGCATGTCCCTTGTCTTTCTTTTTACTTGTTCTTCTCGGCTATTGAGTCGATCAGCTTTTCAAGCACTCCCCACTCGGATTCGTCCAGTTTTGATAATGCGGATACAAGCCTACGTTTGAAGCTATCTTCATCAGTTTTTAAGACTTCTCCGATCAAGTCACCGATCTGTTCATCTTTGCTTTTCTTAACGAACATTTCCCCTTCACCAGTTCGTAGCCAATTTTCATTAACTTCAAATTGTTTGCAAATCAATGCAACTGCTGCATCACTGGGAATGCTTCTGCCCATTTCGTATGTGGCAACTGTATTTCTTTTTACTTTCACAGCGTCAGCAAATTCCTGCTGAGTCAATCCGAGAGCATTGCGAATTTCTTTTATTCTCTCATGCATTTATTCATCCTCCTTTCTGCAAAATTATAGTAACATAAAATGTTGAAAAAATCAACAAAAATATCTTGACAATTGTTTTATTGCGACTTATAATTGTTTTACAGTCAACAAAGAAAGGGGATGAAATGATGAAAAAACCAAGTATTTCAGATGTTGCATTAGTGATTTCAATATTTACTTTGCTGCTTCAGATATTCTGCCATTTTATTTTACCAAAGTTTTGACGAACTCAATGATTTCTGAATGGTGAACAGCAAATTCCATAAAAGCGCAGGCAATGGCTACAATTACAGAAATCCAGCCTTTAATATCAGCTTTACTTGATGTTTTCAAGGCAGTATTAGCTTGAACTTTAGAGCTTTCTGCAATCTCTTTAGCTGATTCGGCTTGAGACTTGGCAGACTCAGCCATGTCGTGAAGTTCCTTGCTTGTCTTTTCGAGATAAGCAGATTGACTTTCTATAAGCTCGTATAACGATTTTTCGCCTTCGTGCTTAGGGAATTCGATATCAGGGATTTTGTAATGTGGAAACAAGTCATCCGTATTTGGGTGGTTTGGCACGTATTTCATAATAGCCTCCAACGTTTTTTGAAAACATTATATCACAGGAAGGAAGTGAATTGAATGAGTGAAAGAGAAAAACAGGTAGTCGAGAAGCTGAAAGAAGCAATTCCGAAGATGTCAGATTTTGACAAGGGTTACATTCTTGGAAAAGTTGAGAGCATGGCAGAACAAAAGCAGAAAGATAAGCTCGACAAGAAAGAGTAGGTGGTCAGATGCGTAATGCACCATGTCTGAACTGCGAACGGAAAGGATGCGGAAGCTACCATGATGAGTGCGAGAAGTACAAGGCATTTGTTGAAGAACAGAATATTTTGAAAAACAAAAGGATGGAAGCAAACACTAAAGTAGTCCCGCAGAGACCGTATCGCAGCCATAAGGTAACACCGATTAAATGCCATAAGAGATGAAGAAAGGAGAAGTGAATGGCAAATCATATGGAAGAAATCCAGAAGAGCTATTTTGAAAATCTTTCAAAAGATTTATGCAGTACCTGTGAAGGGTCACAGTTCATGGCAAAATACATGACTTCGAGAAGTGCTATCTCTGATTTGGAGAAAAAGGTGCTGGAAGTAATCAAAGATAGCGACATCTCAACAGCAGAAGCCATCGGCTTCATGGAGTACATGAAACATGTAATTACCAAATGTTCGTGTCCTCGAAACAAATAAAAATTTCGTCCCCATTGTTGTCTTTTTCAGAATCAGGTATTTGAGAAGCGGTTTTCATCAAATCAACAACTTTGTCAGAGAAAGACGGGATTTTCCCACAGTTAGGACACGAAATCTTATCCAAGGACAGTGTGTTGCTAATTGTGTAGGAACAGTAGCAGGAACATTTGATTTTTAGACCTAAAGTCATATGATGTGACCTCCTTATAAAAGATAAGGAAATTATACCATGAAAGAAGGTGAATGGAAATGAATGAGTTATTGAACGTAAATTTTGATACGCAAACCGTATCGGCGAGAGAACTGCATGAGCAGTTGGAAATCAGCAAAAGATTTTCTGCTTGGTTTGAGACAAATTCACAGGGATTTGTTGAGGGAGAAGATTTTACCAGCGTACTTAAAGGTACGGAGGTTCAGAACAATGGTGGAATACAGGTTAGAGAATTGCAGGACTACAATCTGACAGTTGATATGGCAAAGCACTTATGCCTTATGAGCCGGACAGAGAAAGGTAAGCAGTGCAGACAGTATTTGCTTGATCTGGAAAAAGCTTGGAACACACCGGAGCAGGTGATGGCAAGGGCATTGAAGATTGCGAACCGAACTATTGATAGCCTGAAGGAGCATAACACAAAGCTGATCGAGGACTGTGAGCGGATGAAACCGAAAGAGATATTTGCTGATGCGGTGTCCGCCAGTAAGACCTCCATACTGATTGGAGACCTTGCAAAACTAATCTGCCAGAATGGTTGCCAGATCGGGCAGAAGAGGTTGTTCGAGTGGATGAGAGCTAATGGGTATCTGATCCTGAGAAAAGGGTCTGATTACAATATGCCGACTCAGAGGAGCATGGAGATGGGACTTTTCGAGATCAAGGAAAGCACACATCTCAATGGAGATGGGCTGAACGTGATAAGCAAAACTCCAAAAGTTACAGGAAAAGGTCAGCAGTATTTTATCAACAAATTTATGAAACAGGCGGAGGCGGTATGAAAAGGATGATAACGGCGGTGGTAATCGTAATATTGTTGTTTGCCGGTTTTGCCTTGATTGCGAATGCCGGTAGCGATCATCAGGGAGACTGGCAGGAGTACATTGAAAGACTCTGCGAGGACAAAGATATTTTGCCTGAGCTGGTGGAGGCAATGATTGAAAAGGAATCCAGCTGGGATCCGGAGGCGGTAAACGGTAACTGTGTAGGACTCATGCAGGTGAATAAAGAGATCCACAAAGAGTTGATAGGCGACCGTGATATGACAGATCCATACGACAACATTTATGTGGGAGTAACTATTCTGGAAGAACTGCTTCACAAATATGGTGAAGCGGCACCGGCATTGATGTTCTATAACGCAGGATATTCCGATAATTACGGAATCGGAGCGTATGAGGATGAAAAGCTTAGCAACTATGCTGATGAGATTTTGAAACGTGCAGCGGAACTGGAAAGACTGCACGGGAAATAGGAGGAATAGACCATGACAATTTATATTCCAGAATTTTGGGTAGGATTTATGGCCTGCATTATTGCGGAAGTTACAGCAATCGTGGCATATACCTGGTATGTTTCATGGAGAAAGAAAAGATGAAGCAGCCGAAACGCCTCACAAGAGAGCAAAAAGAAGCTGTGGCAGCGTCCAGGTTGAATCCAAATAATTGGATGCTAGCAGGAGAAACAGAATTTTACTTAAAAGTGATCCATAAAGAGAGCGGAATCATTCGATCCGTGGATAAATTCAGAAGATTAAGGAGAATAAGATGAAAAAGGAAATGACAGTGCAGGAATGCGTAGAAAGATTTGAAAAGAGTGGAAAAACCGTTGAAATCAATGACGGGAAGGTTGAGTATGCGGAGGACGAAAAATGAAGGAAGCCGAGCTTAGAGAAGACGAATATGTCTGCATCAGAAAAGACACATACGACAGACTTCTTGACATCGAAACAAGAGTTGATGTTCTTGTTGATTTACTGGCAGCAGATAAGCATGTCGATGTAGAACTGGAATTGAGGATTCTTGGAACGGAATTAGCAATCACAACAGCAAATGAGATAAAAGCTGAAAAGGAGAGGGAATATGAAGCTTATAAAAATGGTTCTTCGCAACTTCATGGCGTATCCGGAAGCTGAAATTGATTTTTCAGATATTACTAAAATTTCCGGAAAAAATGGTGCTGGAAAGTCGAGTATTGCAACAGCATACACATGGTGCTTATTTGATTGTGACTACAATCTGAAAAGCAGTCCGACAGTTCGTAGGGAAGTTACAGGATCTCCGGTAATGGATTCTGATGTAGAAGTAACACTGATATTCGATCTGGATGGGAAAGAAGTTTCCATGCGTAAGGTACAGCACCGGACGATCAGCAAGGACGGAGCATCCTACAAAGATGATAATAAATATTTTATCAATGATGTTCCAAAGAAAAAGGCTGAATTTGAATCATATCTTGGAATTGATATGGGACTTTTGAAAAGCTGCTCGAATCCGGAAGCTTTTTTAGTAAAAAAATCAGATGAAATGAGAGCATATTTGTTTTCGCTTTCAGAATCTTTTTCAGATATGTATGTTTGCATGGAGAACGAAAGCCTTCATGGACTGGCAGAAAAGCTGAAAGATTATTCAGTTGAGGAGTTATCTGCCATGAATAAGAAAAAGAAATCGGATATTGAGAAAGAGCTTCCGGTTCTGGACGGACAGATTAAGGAGAAAGAACGAGACATCAAGTTAAAATCCGACATGGATGTATCTGATCTGGAATTGCAGAGAAATACACTGAAAGAACAGATTGCAGAGAATCTGAAAAAACAGGCTGATAGTCAGAACATTTTGAAAGATTATGAAGCTGCGACTGACGGAATTATGGAGCTGAAATTCAAACTGTCAGATATGCAGAATCAGGCGAATAATGCTCTTTCTGAAAAAGTCAGGGAAATCAGGAGCGAGATTGCAGAAAAAACAGCCGAAAAGCGGAGATTAGAAATTGAGTCTGACAATTACAGCCGGAAAGTAGAAATATTGACAGATTCAATTAAGAGATTGACCGAAGATAAGCAGAAAATGGCTGAACTTTGGAAGCAGGAGAAAGCAAGAGTATTTGACGAAAACAGTACCGTGTGCGTCTACTGCGGGCAGGAATATCCAGATGACAAGAAAGAACAGCTCCGGTCAGAGTTTGCTGTCAGAAAAGAAGCTGAGTTAAAACGGATTACCGATAAAGGAATGTCGCTGAAAAAGACGATTGAAGAAGATGAACAAGAAGTCGAGAAACTGAATGATTCTTTGAAAGAGACAACTGAAGATATCAGAAATATCGAAGAAGAGATTCGACTTCTCAAAGAAAAAGAAGCAAAAATTCCGGTTGCTGCGGATATTTCCGGTAATGAAGAATATAAGAAAATTCAGGACCAGATTGCTGAAAAGGAAAAGTACCTGGAACAGTTTGGAAACGCTTCTGATCTGAAAGGACAGCTTAAACAGGAAGAATCGGAGCTAAACGAACAGCTGAGAGCCTGCGAACAGAAAATTGCACAGTCGGATACTTCCGCAGAAGAAGAACGACTGGAAGAACTGAAAGCAAGAAAGCTTGACCTGGGGCAGAAAAAGACGGATGCAGAGCATATACTTGACCTTCTGGCAGAACTGGAAAAGAAGAAAAACGAGCTGATTTCTGATGAAGTCAACAGCCATTTTGGACTGGTTAAATGGAAGTTGTTCGAGAATGCAAAGAACGGCAATTATAAATCTGTATGTATTCCACAGATTGATGGAAAGTCAATTCTGACCACCATCAGCAATAAGGGAAACCGGATTCTCGGGAAACTGGATATTTGCCGGAGTATCCAGAAAATCGAGGGCATTTCAGTTCCTATTTGGTTGGACGATTGCGAGTCGTTAGACTCTGAAAATCAGAAGAAGGTTATTGATATGGTGGACGGACAGCTGATTATGCTGATCGTAAATGATGGAAAAGAATTAAAAGTGGAGTGAGAAAGAATGACGCTATATTTTTATGAATTGGACAGGACGTATGCATTTCTGAACGGAACTGGGATTAAAATTCGGAAATGCGAAGCAAAAGAAAGACCAAAAACATACGTACCGTTGAATGAGAAGTTTTTTCCGAATTATGTATACTCTGTAAGAAAAGAAGAGATAGGGGAAGTACTGAATGGAAGTACGGTTATTTTGGAAAAGCCGGATTTTGAACTTGCAAAAATAATTTTTATGAAAAGGTTGAAACTTGAGATTCAAAAAAAGGAAAAAGAATTAGAACGCCTGGAAAAAATTTATGATGCAGTTTTGGAAAGCGAGGAAAAATAAAATGGCAAAATTTAAAGTCAGACAGGACGCAAATTATGCAGTAGGGCATTTGCGCTACGGTCACAGAGAGGGAACCATTGAAGCTGATTCGAAAGAAGATGCTTTAAACAAGCTGAAAAATGATGGATATACAGACTATCTTGATTTTGTTTTAGATGATTATGAGCTTGAGGACGTTGATTACAGTGGCAATGATTTTGAAATCGAAGAAAGTGAGGAGTAAAAATGAGTAAAGCATTGGATATGGCAAGATAACTGGTTAAGAAGCTGGAAGAAGAGGAAAAACAGTCGAAAGTGCAGCTTTCAACTTTGAATCCGGGAGATGTATTCAAAATTGGAGAGCATGATTTTATTGTACTGACGCAGTACAGAGAGGAAACGGCAGTAATTTCCAAAGGATTCATGGCTGAAAATGTGAAATTTGATGATGATTCGAGAAACTATAAAGAGTCAAATCTGAAAAAGGTTATCGAAAATCTGATCCAGCCGGTTATTGAGAAGGAAGTCGGATCAAAAAACCTTATTGAGCATGAGGTTGATCTGACAAGTGTAGATATGCAGGACGAATTAGGAAGAGATAGATGCAAAGTCAGGCCTATAACATTTGATGAAGCACGACAGTATAACGATTTACTGGTTAATAAAAACCTTAAGGCTTTGTGGTGGACATGCACACCTTGGAGCACAGAAGATAGAGGACGGAAATATTCAATTACCGTTGTTGCTCCGTCCGGCGGTATCAACTACGACAATTGCGTCATCGACCTCGGTGTTCGCCCGTTTTGTGTCTTAAAATCTAATATCTTTGTATCGAAGGGAGAATGAAAATGGGATTAACAATGAAAGCATTGCAGGAACAGATTGATGTGTTAAAAAAAGAAATGGAAGAGCTGAGAAGCGGCCAGAAAGTAGAATGCAACAAGAAATTTTCTAAATTTCTTACTATTGGTGAAACATTTGAACTGGCAGGAGTTAATTGGAAGATTATTGATATCACAACTGACGGTCATGTTTGCCTGTCTGATTCTATAGGTGAAATGAAATTCAGCTCTGAAAACAATGACTGGAGAACCAGCAATCTTCGGAAGTATTTGAATGAAGAATTTTTGAAAAAGATTGAATCAGAAATCGGAGCAGGTAATCTGATAGGATTTGAAAGAAATCTTCTTTCTTTGGACGGCCAGACGGAGTACGGAACCTGTGATGATAAAGTGTCACTTTTGACAGTGGATGAGTACCGGAAATACAGAAGGCTGATTCCAAATACAGGTGATTGGTTCTGGTTGATTTCTCCGTGGAGTACACCTTGCAATGATTTCAAAAACAGTGTTACCGTTGTTGCTCCGACTGGCCGTATCTACAACAGCAATTGCCTCGGCGGCAACGGTGTTCGCCCGTTTTGTATCTTTTCTTCTGCAATCTTTGAATCAGAGGAAAAATAAATGGCGGAAACAGAACAAAAAGTAATTCTGAAAGCAAAGGTCAGAACTGGTTAGATCTGGGAAATTGCATTAAGTTGTGCCACTCGATGGATTTATATGTAAAAGAATTATTGGAGGAATAAGTGATTATGGCAAATACACAGGTAGCAGAAAAGAAAGCATTTACGACCTCTTTAAGCGTATGGTCAAATGAAATTACAGGCTTGATCGCAAGGGATTACGAGACTTGTGGAGTGCAATTTGATGATTATGCAAAAAAATGCGCTATGGAAGCGATGACCAGTATTTACACACTTGTAAAAAATGACAGTAAAACGGATATTAACAATATTGACAAGAGCAATCTGCGGCAGATTGTTGAAAACTGCGCCAGCCTTAAACTGAACGCTGGTTCCAATCCGCGAGAGTGTTTCTTCCAGCTTAGAAGTGTGAAAGTTGGGAACGACTGGATGAAAGTCGTTGAAATGGGTATTGAGGGTGATGGATATGATGCGTTACTTTCCAATTTCGGTAAAAACGTAAAGCAGGTATACCCGTTCTGGGCTGTTAAGGAAGGTGATGTATATGTGTCACCGAAACATCGTGGATTGGAAGTTGCCCCTCCGGAGTGGGAGGAGAAGGGCCTGTCAGACAAAGTGGTTCGGGTAGTATATCCGGTAAAGTTGACAGACGGAACCGTAACATACCTGATTGCAGAGCGTGATGGGGTAAAGGTAAATCTTCTGGCTCATGTAAAGCAGAATATGATGAACGCCACATTTGGCATTTGCGCTGACAGATTCAAGGCAACGGAAAAGCAGAAAGAGGAAATCAAGGCGAAGAAAACGGAGGTTCTGGATGCTATGAGAGCTTGCAAGACCGTGGATGAAATGTTGAAATGCGAGCTTGCCAGACCGTTTATCAGCGGTGCGTGGCTGGACACACCTGAAAGTATGATTCAGCGCAAGATGCGTAACAATGCAATCAGAAAATTTCCGAAGAATTACGACCCGATGGCCCGGCAGGCGCAGCTTGAAATGGACGAGGTGTACCAGGCATCGAAGGCGGAGATCGAGGAGAATGCAAATTCTATGGATTTTGAACCGGAAGAAACTGCTGGAACAGTGACCGAACCGGACGGGCAGCAGGCAATGCCGGAGTTCATGCAGGAGGGATAAGATGAGAGTAATTTCGCAGGATGGTTCAGGAAGGCGAACCAATAACAAGCATTGAAGAATTGCTGAAACAGGAATGGGTTATGTGGTATCACAACACAAAGCATATTGAAGTGATTAAGCATACTCAACTTGCAACTGTTTTGAAGTGGCTTGGTAATGGTGCTTTTCACAAAGCTATCAGGAAGGAAAGCGAGGTGATGTAATGCTCAAACTGTTATGCTGCGGAACTGGAAGCTCTGGAAACTCATATGCACTTAGAACTGATACGGAAACACTTCTGCTTGATGCAGGAATGCCAATTAAGGATATTAAGAGAATGTGCGGATGGAATGTGAGGGACATTTCCGGTTGTGTTGTAACTCATGAGCATGGTTAGGAGACCATAGCAAATCACTGAAAGAATTAGAAACAATGGGAATGCCTGTATTTGCTCCGTATAGAGATGGTATCGGTGCAAAATTCAAAGGCAGATGGAAAATCAGAGCATTTGATTTAACTGATTTGAATGGCAAATGGATGCATACAAACGGTGATGGTTCTGAATGCCCATGTTACGGTTTTTGGATTCAGCACCCAGAGATTGGGACAATGATTTATGCAACTGACACAGAACTGATTAAGTGGCGGTTCAAAAATGTGAATCACATTCTACTGGGTGTCAATTATGACCAGGAATTATTATCCGGCGACGATGCAAAGAAAAATCATGTTGTCCGGGGACACATGAGCATTGATACAGCTTGCGACTTTGTGAAAGCCAATGCGTCAGATCAGTTGCAGAACGTTATTATGTGCCATTTATCGAGCGAAAATGCTGATAGTGATAGTTTTATCGAGAAGATGAAAAAAGTTGCTTATGGGGCGAATGTAGATGTTGCGGTTGCAGGGAAAAGTTGGGATTTGAAAAATCCTAGTGAGTGTCCATTTTAGAAAGGAGAATTGATATGCCGAACTGGTGCGAGGGAATGTTAAAAATCAGAGGAAAGCAGGAAGATGTATTTAATCTTCTGGCTGACAATCTTCAAGTTTGGAAAGTAGTTACCATTAGAGAAGATGGTATGCGAGAAGAACTTGACAAAGAAGCCATTGAGATAGACAGAGAAGATGGAACTATATATGTTAAAAGGACTGCACATATAAAAGGTACCCGCAGAAACTTTGTTGAGACAAACGAAATAAATGTCTGGAAAAGAAAAGATGGAAATGCCTGTATCGCTGTGGAGTTTAAAGCAGCTTGGGGCGTAGAAAGTGAACCATACATTGAATTATCCAAAGCATACAATGTGGATATAAAAATAGAAGCATTTGAAAGAGGTATGGAATTTAGCAGATATATCCTTATCGAAAACGGCAACTTAAAAGAGGATAAAGAAACTGGATATGATGATTATGTATGGGAATGCGTAATGCCTAACCTTGGAGGTTGATTAGATGATTAAAGGCAGAAAAGTCTACGACCTATTAACTGATACTTGGAGCACAGGTTATTGGGTTGCGGATGATAAAGGGAATTATTACCCAATATGGTAGAAGAATATCCAAATTCAGAATATGAAATTGCGATTAGAAGAAAGGCGGAATGACTTATCAATAAAGTAATTTTAACAGGTAGATTCGTGAAAGACCCTGTCGTTAGATACTCAAACGGAGAGAAAACAACTGCGGTTGCGAGATTTACTCTGGCAGTAGACAGGAGATTCAAAGGTGATGGAAACCAGACGGCTGATTTTATCAACTGTGTAGCGTTTGGGAAATCCGGGGAGTTTATCGAAAAATATTTCCGTAAAGGTATGAAAGCTAATATTTGCGGACGGATTCAGACCGGCTCTTATACGAACAAGGACGGAAACAAGGTCTACACTACAGATGTTCTGGTGGAAGAGATTGAGTTTGGTGAAAGCAAGAACAGCAATCAGCAGAGCGAAGCTCCGGCTAATCCAAGTAATGCAGTTAATCCAATGACTGATGAAAACGGTTTCATGAACATCCCAGATGGAATTGACGAAGAGTTACCGTTTGCTTGATAGAGAGGGTGAGAAAATGAAAAAATTTGAACTTACAGCAGAATATGTGACCAATATTTTTGGAAAGAAATTATTTAGAATCAAGGCTCTTGTGGAATTTGGAAATGTGAAAGAAGGAGACCTCGGAGGATTTGTAGAGAAAGAAAGTAACATTGATGATGACGGCAATGCATGGGTCTCCGGCAATGCACAAGTTTTCGGCAATGCAAAGATCTCCGGCAATGCACAAGTCTATGGAAATGCAAAGGTTTTCGGGAATGCATGGGTCTTCGGGAATGCATGGATCTCTGGAAATGCACAGGTCTATGGAAATGCATGTGTCGCTGGAAATGTACAGATATCCGAAAATGCACAGGTATACGGGAATGCATGGATCTCTGGAAATGCACAGGTCTATGGAAATGCATGTGTCGCCGAAAATCTGGATTATGCAATAGTCGGAGGGTTTGGCAGCGAGCAGCAGACAATTACATTCTTCCGCCAGAAAGACGGATCTGTGGGAGCCAAATGCGGATTCTTTTACGGAACACTGGAAGAATTTCGAGAAAAGGTATTGGAAACTCATGGGGAAAGCAAATACGCACAGGAATACCTGATGATCGCAGATCTGATGGAATTACATTTTGCAGGAGACTCTAAATGACACAGAAGATGGTGAGAACCAGTAACTCATACTGTCGCCAATGTGCCTATGGGATAGACATGGGCGGAAAAACCAGAGTTGACTGCAACTATTATCTGGATACAGGACAGCGGCGGAATTGTGATGTAGGCTGGTGCGACAAGTACCAGCCGAGGAAGAGGAAGAAGAAATGAAAGTAGTAGACAGATTGACCGAATACGTTGATGATCGGCATTTCCGAGTTGTTGGCTCCAAGGTCATCAGATGCCGGAAACCGCGGATCACGCAGGTTATTGATACGGCTCTGGCAAAGCTGTTTGAGCTGGAGGAAGCCGGAGCGGACTATAAATTTACATATACCATTTGCGGTGTGTGTGACATGGAATATCGGGATCCGGTGAATGCGCCGTTTGCGTATTGCCCGTATTGCGGCAGCAAAAGAGGAGTGAAAAGTCATGGCTAAAGCAGTATTGGTTATGGATATGCCGGAAACATGTTTTGGATGCAATTTTGGCTATTTGGGTTTCGATGAAGAAGATACGTGTCAGGCATACGAAAAAGTAAGGAAAATTGATTCTGATACATATGAAAAGCCAGATTGGTGCCCTCTTCTGGAACTGCCAAAGCATAGGAATACAACCGGCCCGATGAGTGCCGAGAGACTCTTACTGAATGCAGGATATAATGACTGCTTGGACGAATTTTTGAAAAGAAAGGAATAACACTTATCCTCGTGAAACGAGGTTGCCACGAATCAGAATCGGGGTTGTAAAAGTTGATAAACGTGAGAATGGAACGCTTCGGTTTGCATAGGTATCGCCCTATTTAAGACTAACGGTCAGCAGTAATAACTCCCGGAGCTACAAAACGGATTGTAAATTTGCCGCACGGATAAATGTAGTGTGGCGTGTTGGAAGATTTCGTTAAAAAATCAATAGACCGAATAAAACTTGCAAGTGAAATTTCGTTGACTCATTATGGAAAACCGCTTGTTTGCGAGTATTCCGGCGGAAAGGATTCAGATGTATTGTTGTGGGTATTTGAACAAAGCGGCGTTCCGTTTGAGATTCACAATTCGCATACAACGGTGGATGCTCCGCCAACGGTCTATCACATAAGAGAAACCTTTAGAAGATTGGAATTAAAAGGCGTAAAATGCACCATTGACTACCATGATAAAGGAAATGGTCAGCGAGTAACTATGTGGAATCTAATTCCACAAAAATTGATGCCGCCAACAAGAATTGTTCGGTATTGTTGTTCGGAATTGAAAGAGGGCGGAAACGCAAACCGTATGATAGCAACAGGTATACGGTGGGAAGAAAGCAAGAAGAGGAAAAATAGAAGCACATTTGAAGTTTTGGCAAAAACCGCAGATATGAGCATAGGGGTATCTGACGAAAAGATGCTGATTACAGATAATGACGATACCAGAAGGCTATTTGAGAGCTGCCACTTGAAAGCAAAAACCGTTGCGAATCCAATAATTGATTGGAAGTTGCAAGATATTTGGAATGTTATTACTGGTGAAAACATTCCGATATGCGAGATGTATTCATGGGGATATGAAAGAATCGGATGTATCGCATGTCCGCTGGCAAAGAAATGCCAGAGAGAACGTGAGATTTATGATTTCCCGAAATATAGAACGGCATACATAAAAGCGTTTGATCGAATGCTTGAAGAAAGAAGAAAAAGATGCAAGGAAACAAAATGGTCATGTGGAGAAGAGGTGTATTTGTGGTGGATGCAAAGCAACGATGTGTTAGGTCAAATGACCATTGATGAATTTTTGAAATAACAGAAAGGAGCCGAGACTCTGGCCAGAGTGAAGCATATGCGGTCTCCTTTTACGAAATGAAAGATAACATAATAATTGACTGCTTTGCTGGAGGCGGTGGGGCAAGCGTCGGCATTGAGATGGCACTTGGAAGACAGGTTGACATTGCTGTAAACCATGATCCGCAGGCTATTCGGATGCACAGCGTAAACCATCCAGATACACTGCACCTCACTGAGGATATTTTTAAGGTTGACCTGCAAAAGTATGTAGGCAAAAGGCATGTGGCTCTTATGTGGGCATCCCCGGATTGTACAAGTCACAGCAAAGCCAAAGGTGGGCAGCCAAGAAAGAAGGGACTAAGAATCCTACCGTGGGCGGTGTACAAGCACGCAAAAGTGCTACTGCCAGATGTAATCATCATGGAGAACGTGGAAGAGATACAGCAGTGGGGGCCGTTGGATGCAGATGGGCATCCAATACCAGAAAGGCAAGGCGAGGACTACCGTAAGTTTATAGCAGCAATGATTGCTCTGGGATATGACTTCGATAGCCGGGAACTTGTGGCAGCAGATTACGGAGCACCTACAACCAGGAAAAGATGGTACGCAATCTTCCGGCGGGATGGAAGAACGATTTCTTGGCCGGAGCCAACGTACAGCAAAACCGGCGAACAGTTTCCAAAATGGAAAGAGTGCGGAGACTACATAGACTGGTCAGACCTTGGAACATCCATATTTGAGCGTAAGAAGCCTCTGGCGGAAGCTACGATGAAGCGGATCGCCAATGGCGTGAAGAAATACATCATTGATAATCCGCATCCATATATAGTCCGAGACAAGGACGCGGTTGCTTTTCTGATCCAGTACCACATGGAGACACGGGCAGGAGATTCCAGAGGACAGTTACTGACGGAACCGGTCAAGACCATTGATACCAGTAACAGGTATGGTCTGGTAACAGCATTTATCACCAAATACTATAAATCTGGAATCGGACAGGGATGCGACGAACCATTGCATACCATTACTACATCACCGGGACATTTTGGACTAGTATCTGCATTCCTAGTCAAATATTACGGGACAGGATGTGGTCAGCCATTAGATAAGCCACTGGGGACTATTACTACAAAGGACAGATTCGGACTGGTGAATGTACTGATCGAAATTGACGGCGAGAAGTACATCATCAGAGATATTTTCCTGCGGATGCTGAACCCGGAAGAATTGAAACTGATGCAGGGATTCCCAGCAGATTACATCATCGACCGGGATGCATGCGGCAAGCGCTATCCGATCTGTGAGCAGACGGCGAAGATCGGAAACAGTGTATCACCGGTAATGGCAAAAATGTTGGTAGAGGCGAACTGCCCATATCTGCGAGAGGGTGACCGGATGCCGAACATGAGCATAGCAGCAGATCAGACCGGTCAACTCCGGTTTGCATAACTCAACTTAACTCGAGTTAACTCAATTAACGAGTTAAATTAACTCAACTGATGAATTGGAGGATGGAAGATGAATTACGAATTAGAGATCTATAAACTTATCATGATCCCAGACGAAGATGATCCTGATATCTCATATGTTGATGAATTTGGATGGATTAGTAATACAGAATTTTGTGTCTGGATCAACATTACATGGCTTGCAAATTTCATGGAAAGAATCCGAGAAATATTTGGGATAGGTGTATTTGACGAGGGTGGGATAGACGCAAAAGTTGGATGCGACTATGTTTTCTTTAATTTGGAAGATATAACCAGCATGTATGACGTAAATCTGGAAGAAGTATTTCCGAAAAGCAAATATAAACATTGATGAGGATTGATGCGTTATAGCCTGGATGCCACTGCCGGAGCCGTGGAAAGGAGAAAGAACATGAATAAAGTGGTTGAGTTTATACCGGAAGATGACCTCTGCCAGTTTTGCCGAAAAAGAAAAGCAACGTTGCTGTGTGATATGCCGCACAGCACCATTGTTACACATGCAAGAGGGAGCGGATTTGAAAGTCGTATTATTACTTGTGACAGAAGAATATGTACTGAATGCACAACAAGGGTGAATGGTTTTGATTTTTGCCCAGAATGTATAAAGAAAATAAAAACAGCACAGAAGGGAGTAAAAGCTGATGGAGAAACTTAAACCGTGCCATCTCTGCGGAAAAACACCAAAAATCGAACATTGGTCAAGTGGAGGAATGATGTATATGGTAAAGTGCAACAATCCTGATTGTCCTGTGCCGGTAGTGTCTTATCCGGCAGGACATAACCTGAGTGAGGTAATTTCCGAATGGAACAGGAGGGCGAACAATGGGAAGACTGATTGATGCTGGGCTGTTTTTGGACAACCTAAGCGGAAGGCTTGAAAGCATGAAAGACTATGATGCAGTAAAAGATGTGATTAACAATATGCCGACCGCCTACGATGTGGACAAGGTTGTGGAGCAGTTGGAAGAAGGAAAGAAGAGAGCATCAGAACTATGTTTGTCAATTAATGACTGTGCGCAAAGACTGAAATACATTGAAAAAGAACAGACTATAGCTTTAGCAATCGAAATTGTGAAAGGCGGTGGTGTAGATGGCAATTAAACCTATTTTATTCAATACCGAGATGGTGAGAGCAATTCTGGATGGACGCAAGACCTGTACCAGAAGGATTGTTAAACACGATGTTGAAGTGATTCTGAATAGTCCATATTACAAAAAACATCCAGAGGTGGCGGATAAGCAGATTATAAGCAAGTTATGTATGCCGCCATATCAGCCGGGCGATATTTTGTATGTCCGGGAAACATGGTGCAAATATGATGACGATCACATTATTGACGGGAGGAAATATGCATATAAAGCAGATGCATCTCCCATAAGTGAAGAAGCGCGAAAAAAGTTTGGATACAGATGGCGCCCATCCATCCACATGCCGAAAGAAGCCGCACGCATCTGGCTTAAGGTTACGGATGTACGTGTAGAGCGATTGCAGGATATGACAGACGATGATGCAGAAGCAGAGGGATGTTTCGATTATACATCTACAGCACTTGGTTTTCCCGATGTATGGGATTCCACCATCAAGAAATCCGACCTTGACCGTTACGGATGGGCTGCGAACCCCTACGTATTTGTGATCGAATTCTCAAAAATTGATAAGCCGGAGGAAGTATAAATGCACAATATGCCACATTCAGAAGAAAGTAAAAAGAAAATGAGTGAGGCTCATAAAGGGAAAGCGAACATTGCCAGGCGAAGAAAGACTATAGTAAAAGATGGAGTTACACTATACCAATGCGGAGTATGCAAAGATTTTAAACCATATGATGAATTCTATAAAAATAGAAGAACAATTTTGGGAATTACTCAAGATTGCAAAAAGTGTCATTGCAAAGTAAGTATCAAAACTCGAAATAAGGATACTGCGCATGAAAACAATCGGAAGTATATGGAACGCGCAAGGAAAAAGAACATAGAGATTTTTAGAGAACGTGAACGGAAATATAGTCTTAATAGGAGTAAAGACGAAAAATATTGGGCTAGAAAGGAATTGAATAACGCCGTAAAACGAGGAGATATCTTAAAACCGGATATTTGCGAGGAATGCGGAAGAAAAGCAAGGATAACGGCACACCATGAAGATTATGCAAAACCATTAAGCGTTAAGTGGCTCTGCTATAAGTGCCACGGGAAAAAGCACCGAAAGGAGATAGGGAATGAACGAGCACAAGGTTGTTATCGACGGAATCAATCAGGTTACAAAGCATACAAAGCCAAGTCAGGCAAACCCACAGGGTGGTATTGTACACAAATTCTACCCCATTTCTACCCAAGGGGATTAC
>OHAJ01000069.1_pt1 | contig 57731 bp, 46 predicted proteins | sample 1577101 | NCBI WGS metagenome assembly OHAJ01 (sample SAMEA3541531, study PRJEB24748) | human gut metagenome | biome: human gut; feature: human-associated habitat; material: faeces | place: China | collected 2012
AAATACAGTGTTACCACTAAGACTTGCTGCACCGGAACGGTCATTATATAAAATTTTTGAATGGCTTCCGTCTAAATCACATCTGTAAAGACCAAAAAGCTGACCTCTGAATACCATTCCGATTGTACTTTTATTAAAATTATTCTTGACATAGTATATGTAATTGCCGCATACGTTAAGGTAGGCAACGCTGTCATCATTTATTTTGGAAATGTTCGTACAGTCAGAATTCATAACATATAATTTGTTGTAATCGTCAGGGTTGGCAAAATATATTTTGTCATTATATTCGCAGAATAGCCCTCCATTGATAAGATTGCCTGCTGTGTTGCCAATAGCATTGTCGTTGTTATGTACTGTCTGGTTCTTCTTAAAATAAAAAAATCCGCCAACACCAGCAGCTGCAATTACTAAGACAACAATAATTATTGTAATGGTCTTTTTCATATTGTAATCTCCATTCTGTAGTATTTTATATAATTAATCAGTATTATTAATAGTTATTAATTATTTACTTACATATTACAAAAAATATGATACAATATCAATGGTTTAAAGCAATAAAGATTACGAGGTTGAAAAATGTTAGATTTGAATGTTATAAGAGAGCAGATTGATGGTATTGATAAACAGCTTGTCGATTTATTTGAACAGAGAATGAAGCTTACAAAGGAAGTTGCAGAGTACAAAATCCAGACAGGAAAGAAAGTTCTTGATACACAGAGAGAACGTGCGAAGATTGAAGCTGTTACAAAGCTTGTTAAAAATGAGGCTAATGTCCATGCCATTGATGACTTATTTTCACAGATTATGGCTAATTCAAGAAAAGGACAGTATCAGCTTCTTGAAGCTATGGGGCAGACTTTAAGAGAACCTTATGAGGCTATAGAAAGCATTAATAAAGAGGGGGTTAAGATTGTATATCAGGGAGTTCCGGGTGCATACACACAGGAAGCTGCCTGCAATTTCTTTGGGGAGGACTGTGATAATTATGGTGTTCCTACCTGGAGAGACGTTATGGAAGCAGTTAAGAATAAGGAAGCTGATTATGGTGTGCTTCCAATTGAGAATTCTACAACGGGAAGTGTTGTAGGTGTATATGATTTATTACAGGAATATGATAACTACATAATTGCTGAGACATTTGTTAATATAGATCACGTTCTTGTAGGACTTAAGGGAACAGATATTAATAAGGTTACAACTGTATATTCGCACCCACAGGGAATTATGCAGTGCGACCATTTTCTTAATACACACAAAGATTGGCAGAGAATACATCAGGCTAACACAGCTATGGCGGCTAAGATGCTATTATCAGAAAATGATAACACACACGTTGCAATATCTAGTAAGAAAGCTGCACATACCAATTCCGGTGCTACACCGGGCAGTACTGACGGCACTGCGGCTGGAGCACAGACAGGTGGGGCTGGAACTGGTACCGGTGCTGGCTCAGGTGCTGGTACTGGCGGTTCCGGTTCAGGCGGTTCCGGAGCCGGTGCTTCCGGTACCGGTGGCTCCGGTTCAGGTGGTACTGATACCGGCAGCTCCGGTTCATCCGGTAACACTCATCGTTAACCATTACGATTCATAACTTAAATATCTAAAACAAAAACCCCCAAGGATCATATCCTCGGGGGTTTTTGTTGATGTATATATGCTAAGGGGATTAGATAATAATTTGCATTACTCTACATCCTGTAATGCCTCAATTCCTTCCTCGCCTGTACGAACCTTGACAACCTGTGCCACGTCGTAAACGAAGATCTTGCCATCTCCGATATGTCCGGTGTAAAGAGTCTTCTTGGCAGTCTCAATAACCTTATCTACCGGAATCTTGCCAACGATTACCTCAACCTTAACCTTTGGAAGTAATGTCGCATCAAGCTCAGCTCCACGGTACTTCTCGCCGGCACCCTTCTGGATACCACAGCCCATAACCTGTGTCACTGTCATTCCTGTTACACCTAAGTCATTCATAGCCTTACGAAGCTTGTCGTACTTTGTAAGTTTTGAAATAATAACAACCTTGTGGATACCGCTTGCTGAAGCCGGTGTTGTTGCATTTACAACAGGCACTGCTGCATCCTTCTTTGCCTGAGAAGCTGTTGCATACTCTGAAGAACCAAGGTCTGTATTTTCATTGACATCCATAACATCACCTGATACATCCATGATAGCAAATCCTGCATATGCTGATGGAAGACCATGCTCTGTTGGGTCAAGTCCTACGATTTCCTCTTCCTCTGAAACTCTAAGTCCCAGTGTAGCCTTGATAACAAGGAATACGATTGTAATAGTAACTACTGTCCATGCTGCAACAGAAACAAAGCCTGTGAGCTGGAGTCCTAAAAGCTTAAATCCACCGCCGTAGAAAAGTCCTACGAGCTCGTTACCCTTTGAATCAGCAATTGAATATCCCGGAGCACTGTTTGTGGCAAAAAGACCAACAGCGATTGTTCCCCAGATACCATTCATCATATGTACTGCGACAGCACCTACAGGGTCATCAACACGAAGTACATGGTCAAGGAACCATACACCGAAGCAAACGAGAAGTCCTGCTACGGAACCGATAATGATAGCACCGAGTGCATCTGTTACATCACAGCCTGCTGTGATAGCTACAAGTCCTGCAAGTGAAGCATTCAGACACATTGACACATCAGGCTTGCCATATTTGAGCCATGTGAAAATCATACAAACTACTGTTGCAAGTGCAGGTGCGATTGTTGTTGTTACAAAGATAGAACCAAGCTGCTCTACTGATTTTGCTGCTGCACCGTTGAATCCATACCAGCCAAGCCAGAGAATGAATACACCGAGTGCACCGATTGTGATGTTATGACCCGGAATAGCGTTTACCTTTGTAATCTTTCCGTTTTTATCCTTTGTAAACTTTCCGATACGAGGTCCAAGAATTGCAGCTCCTACAAGAGCACTGATACCACCAACCATGTGGATGGCACATGAACCTGCGAAATCATGGAAGCCAATCTGTGAAAGCCAGCCACCGCCCCAGATCCAGTGAGCCTCGATTGGGTAAATAAGTGCTGAAATAACTCCTGAATAAACACAGTAGGAAATAAATTTTGTTCTCTCAGCCATAGCTCCTGATACGATAGTTGCTGTTGTCGCACAGAAAACCAAGTTGAATACAAAGTTTGACCAGTCAAAATCTTTGTAAGATGTAAAGATGTCAAATCCCGGCTTACCGATGAAGCCAAGAACATCTTCACCTAATAAAAGTGAAAAACCTATCAGTATGAATACAACTGTACCAATACAGAAATCCATCAGGTTTTTCATAAGGATGTTACCGGTATTCTTTGCTCTGGTAAAACCTGCTTCTACCATAGCAAAACCTGCCTGCATCCAAAATACCAATGCTGCTCCAATAAGGAACCAGACTCCGAAAATTACTCCACTAATCTCTTCTGTCATAGTTATGTCCTCTCTTTCCTGTTTCTTCTTTCATTTTTTCATTTTACCGAAAGTAAAATTTATAAAAAAATAGAGACACTTCACCAATTTCCACAGCTTCGTGGTTCAGCAAAATGTCTCCATTTTATTATTATGTTAAATTAAACCTCAAAAATCAAATCGCCATATGATGGCATTGGCCACATCTCTTTGTCGACAATCATCTCAAGCTCATCAACCGGAGCACGAAGAGCATCCATAGCAGTCTTTACAACATCTCTGTAGTAAACAGCCTGCTCTCTGCCCTCTTCCATAGCACCGGCCTTTGCTGTCTCATCCTTAAGCTTTGCAAGTGCAACCTGTGCATCTGAGAGAAGAGCTGAGCTCTCTGTAAGAAGCTCTGACTGAACAGATACATCTGCATCAGCAACTGCACTCTTAACTGAGTTAACTGACTGTGCAAGTGATGTAATATACTTGATAACTGCAGGAATAATCTGCTTTCCGGCAATATCAATCATAGCCTTTGCTTCTATATTAATAGTCTTTGCATATGTCTCATACTCGATCTCGGCACGGCTCTCAAGCTCTGTCTTTGTAAATACACCGAACTTCTCGAATGCTGCAACTGACTCAGGAGCAACGTATGCAGGAATTGCATCTACCATAGACTTGATGTTTGGAAGTCCACGTCTTGCTGCCTCAGCTACCCACTCATCTGAGTATCCGTTTCCGTTGAATACGATTCTCTGGTGCTCTACTGCGTAATCCTTGATGAGATCATGTACAGCGAGGTCAAAGTTGTCTGCCTTCTCAAGTATATCACAAGCGTCTGAGAATGCCTCAGCCACGATTGTGTTGAGCACGATGTTGGCCTGTGCAACAGAATCCTGTGAACCAACCATACGGAACTCGAACTTGTTTCCTGTGAATGCGAATGGTGATGTACGGTTACGGTCTGTAGCATCCTTCATGAAATCAGGAATTGTCTTAACACCTGTCTCAAGCTTCTCACCCTTTAAGCTGTGTGTAGCTGTACCTGTTGCGATAAGCTGGTTCAATACGTCTCCAAGCTGGTCTCCAAGGTAGATAGAAAGGATTGCAGGTGGCGCCTCGTTAGCTCCAAGTCTGTGATCGTTTCCTACATCTGCTGCTGCCGCACGAAGAAGTGCTGCATGCTCGTCGATTGCCTTTAACATACATGTGAGTACAAGTAAGAACTGTACATTGTCATGTGGTGTCTTGCCAGGCTCAAGCATGTTGATACCATCATCTGTTGTGATTGACCAGTTGTCATGCTTTCCTGAACCGTTAACTCCTGCGAATGGCTTCTCATGAAGTAAGCACTGGAGTCCGTGACGGCCTGCCACCTTCTTGAGTGTCTCCATGATGAGCTGGTTGTGGTCAACAGCTACGTTGCACTCAGCATAGATAGGTGCAAGCTCGTGCTGTGCAGGTGCTACCTCGTTGTGCTGTGTCTTGGCTGAAACACCAAGCTTCCAGAGCTCCTTGTTTACATCTCTCATGTAAGCTGCGATTCTCTCACGGATAGCTCCGAAATAATGATCATCCATCTCCTGTCCCTTTGGAGGCATAGCTCCGAAAAGTGTACGTCCTGTGAAGATGAGATCCTTTCTCTGTAAATACTTCTCACGGTCTACGATGAAGTACTCCTGCTCAGGTCCGACTGAAGGAGTAACCTTCTTTGATGTTGTATTTCCGAATAATCTAAGAAGTCTCAGTGCCTGATCATTGATTGCTTCCATTGATCTAAGAAGAGGTGTCTTCTGATCAAGAGCCTCGCCTGTGTATGAACAGAAGGCTGTTGGAATGCAAAGTGTTGCGCCTGCTGCATCCTGTCTGACAAATGCAGGTGATGTACAATCCCAGGCTGTATATCCTCTTGCCTCAAATGTAGCACGAAGACCACCTGATGGGAAAGATGAAGCATCCGGTTCACCCTTTATTAACTCTTTTCCTGAAAAGCTCATAAGTACTTTTCCGTTTGGCATTGGAGAAGTGATAAATGAATCATGCTTCTCAGCAGTAACGCCTGTAAGTGGCTGGAACCAATGTGTATAGTGTGTTGCACCCTTCTCAATGGCCCATTCCTTCATCTCGTGTGCGATAACATCAGCAGTCTCGAGATCAAGCTCCTTTCCTTCGTCCATAACCTCATGGAGCTTCTTGTAAACCTTCTTTGGAAGACGCTCCTGCATAACTGCATCGTTAAATACGTTCTCTCCAAAGATGTCTGCTACGTTGAAATATTCCTGTTCGCTCATATCTTACATCCTTTCTGTTCATCAATCCCCTTGAGTGAATTGTTATTTTCAAATAATGTTTAAACAGCTGCACAACATATAAACTCGAATATTCTTGTTTTATGCCGGACTTCTTAGTTTATTAAAAAAGAGGGCACTCCATCTATGGTGGAACGCCCTCGTTCATTTCGCTTAACATTATTTCTGAAATTAAGATACTCCTTTGAGTATCAAAAATCAAGTGTTTATGTTAAAAAAGTTAAGTTTTATAAAATTTTACTACAAGATATAAATATTTTGTAAAGTAGTATGTGCAAAAATACTAAATTGCAATAATATTATTCAGCCTTTCCAACTGATCCGAAAAGCTCCATCTTCTCCTTAACTGTTGCCTTGATTGCCTCAGCACCAGGAGCAAGAAGCTTACGAGGGTCAAATCCCTTGCCCTCAAGATCCTTTCCGGCCTCGATGTATTTACGTGTTGCATCTGCGAATGAAAGCTGGCACTCTGTGTTAACGTTGATCTTAGATACTCCAAGGTCGATTGCTTTCTTAATCATGTCAGCTGGGATTCCTGTACCACCGTGAAGTACTAATGGCATAACACCTGTCTTCTGCTGGATAGCGTCAAGAGTCTCAAAGCTGAGTCCCTGCCAGTTTGCAGGATATTTTCCGTGGATGTTTCCGATTCCTGCTGCAAGCATATCTACACCAAGATCAGCAACTCTCTTGCACTCGTCTGGATCAGCACACTCGCCCATTCCAACAACTCCGTCTTCCTCGCCACCGATTGAACCAACTTCAGCCTCGATAGACATGCCCATTGCATGAGCAACTGATACTAACTCTTTTGTCTTTGCAACGTTCTCATCGATTGGATAATGAGATCCGTCGAACATGATTGATGTGAATCCGGCCTTGATGCACTTGTAGCATCCTTCGTATGTGCCGTGATCAAGGTGAAGTGCTACAGGTACTGTGATACCGAGCTCGTCATGCATAGCCTTAACCATTGCTGCTACTGTACCGAAGCCTGTCATGTACTTTCCGGCACCCTCAGATACACCAAGGATTACAGGGCTCTTAAGCTCCTCTGCTGTTAAAAGTACTGATTTTGTCCACTCAAGGTTGTTGATGTTGAACTGACCTACTGCGTAATGTCCTTCTTTTGCTTTCTTAAGCATTTCTGTTGCAGATACTAACATATTTTTTCCTCCTGTTAATTAAAAGCTAATGTTATTATATTACATAACCTTATAAAAATAAAGTTAAATTTTTAACACAATCAGACAAAAAATTGTGTACTATTACTATTTTATGTCCGATTGTGTATTTATCAGCACATAATAGTAATCTGTTTGTTCAAATTAGTGATGGTCAGATCCGTGTGGCTGCCGCCAAACTCTCCGTCGAGTGTCCACGGTACCTCCTCCTCACTCTCCACATGCAGCTCACTTGTCTTGAAGGAGTAGATGAGCTCATTGTCATTTTCACGGTTTGCCAGTCCCGCAAGTATCTTGTTGAGCTCGATTGGGTTCTTTGGATTCTTGATGAGTGTCACCTCAAAAAGGCCGTCATCAAGCAGTACGTCAGGACCTGATATGCCCTTGAAGCCTCCTACCGAAAGGGAGTTGGTCACCATTCCATATATAAACTCATCCTCTATTATCTCACCGTCATGGCTCACCTTCATCCTGTACGAGGTGATATCCATCAGGTGCTTTGCACCCTCTAAAATATATGCGGCATGTCCCAGTATATTTTTCATCTGCTGCGAGGTCTGGTAGGATACCTCTGTAAAAAGGCCAAAGGCTGCAACATATACGAAGGTATCTCCGTTGAAGCCTCCCACATCACACGGGAATGGAGTGCCGTTTACGGCAACTCTTGCGGCCTCCTCCATATTTTTTGGTATGCCGAGAGAGTTTGCAAAGTCATTGGTGCTGCCCGCAGGGATGTATCCTATCGGTACATTTACCTCGCTTTGCTCCATGCCGGTCACTACCTCATCGAGTGTGCCGTCTCCGCCGCTGCACACTACAAGGTCATACTTCTTAGCATTTTTCCTGACCTTTTTTATGGCATCTCCCTGACACTGTGTAGGATAAATGGTGATTTTGTATCCGGCCTTTGTCATGATGTCCACGATATTTACCAGGTGCTCCTTTATGAGTCCCTTGCCTGATTTGGGATTAAATACAAATAAAAGCTTTTTCTTCATCTATCTCAGTTCCTCCGCAATCGCCGATAATTTTCTAAGCCTGTGGTTGACTCCCGATTTGCCCATTGGCGGCTCCAGATATCCTCCGAGCTCCTTTAGCGGTGCATCCGGATATTCAAGCCGAAGCAACGCCATCTCCCGAAGCTGCGCCGGTAAATCATCGAGTCCTCTCATTTTCTGTATCAGTCTGATATCCTCTATCTGCTTTACAGCCGCATTCACAGTCTTGCTGATGTTTGCGGTTTCGCAGTTTACTTTACGGTTTACACTGTTGCGCATTTCCTTTAATATGCGCACATTTTCCAGCTTCATGAGTGACACATACGCCTCCATGATGTTGAGACTGTCAACGATGTGGGCGCCCTCCTTTATGTACACTACATAGTGCCCCTTGCGCTCTACTATCTTTGCATCCGTATCAAAGCCGCACAAGAGCTCCTGAAGCTGCTTTGCCTGCTCTTTCGTATGACACACTATCTCAAAATGGTACGCTTTGTTGGGGTCGCTTATCGAGCCTGCTGCCATGAAAGCTCCCCTGATAAAGGCTCTCTTGCAGCATGTCTGCATAAGAAGCAGTCCGTCTGTGGTCTGTCTGTTGACAGGCTGTGCCGTGATTTTAAGCGCTGCAAGTATCTTTCCGGTATCCTGCTCATCCAGCGCCTTTGTGGTATCTGTGCCAAAGGCACGCTTCATAAGTGTGGCATATTTATTTAAAAGCAACAGGTTTTCGGTGTCGAGCTCAAGTCCCTTTGTTTTTTCATTGATACGACCCGAAAACTCTATGATGCCTGCAAGCTCAGCGAGCTGACAGTGCCTGCTCTTTGATATCTGCTTTGCCAGTTCTTCCTTTACATCACTGGAAAATGACATGTTATTTACCTCTCAATGCATCCTTTCCTATGTCGCGATGCTCTATCTTAAGTCCATAGTCATTACAGCCGCTAAGCCTCTTGTACAGCTCGTTTGCAAGCGTTACCGAGCGGTGCTTGCCTCCGGTGCAGCCTATAGATATAACAAGCTGGTTCTTGCCCTCAGAAATATAGTTTGGAATAAGAAACTTTATCATATCATCAAGCTTGTCGATAAACTCATTCGCCTCAGGAAACTGCATGACATAGTCCTGTATCTCCTTATCGTTGCCGGTTTTTGCACGCAATCCGTCCACATAGTAGGGATTCGGCAGAAACCTCACATCCATAACTATATCCGAATCTGACGGGATGCCATACTTGAAGCCGAAAGACAGTATCGTGATAAACAGGTTCTTGTAATCCTCATTCTGCACAAATATCTTTTCCAGCTCGATTTTAAGCTCCCTTGTGAGAAGCTGACTTGTGTCTATGATATAGTCTGCATTGTCCTTTAAATACTGCAGCTTTTCCCGCTCAAGCACAATGCCCTTATTGATGCGCTCACTGCCTGCGAGTGGGTGGTTACGCCTCGTCTCCTTGTATCTCTTGACGAGCACCTCATCCTCAGCATCAAGGAATAGTATCTCATACGGAAAATTTTTCTGCCTTAGCTGCTCGAGCGTCTGCGGAATCTCATCAATTCCTGAGCCGTTTCGCACATCTATGCCAACTGCCACCTTGGACACATCACTGTGGAAGGTGTTTGAAAAGTCTATGAGCTTATCTAATAGCTGTATAGGCAGATTGTCTATACAGAAATATCCCATATCCTCCATCATTTTCATTGCTGTGCTTTTTCCGGCACCTGACATGCCCGTCACTATTACAAATTTCACTAGAATTCTCCAATCATCTTAACTTCCGGTTCGAGCTTTACTCCAAACTGCTTTAAAACTGTTTCCTGCACGTCTTTTATGAGTGTCAGGACATCCGCTGCAGTGGCTTCGCCCTTATTGACTACAAAGCCGCAGTGCTTTTTAGACACCTGTGCATCTCCCACGCTGTAACCTCGAAGACCTGCATCCATGATAAGCTTCCCTGCAAAATAGCCCTCCGGTCTCTTAAAGGTGCTGCCTGCACTTGGGTACTCAAGTGGCTGCTTCTCCACTCTCTTTGTGCGAAGCTCTGCCATATATGACTTTATTTCATCCTTAGGCTTTGGTGTGAGCCTGAATCTGGCTGACAGCACTATATAGCCCTTTTCCGGGACTATGCTGTGCCTGTAGGATAAGTCAAGCTCATCCCTTGTGACAGTCTTTAGCTTGCCCTCTGCTGTGAGCACTGTGGCATCGATTAGGACATCCTTTATCTCTCCACCGTAGGCTCCTGCGTTCATGACTACCGCTCCGCCAACACTTCCCGGGATGCCCGATGCAAACTCAAGACCTGAAAGCGATGCCTCCGCTGCCTTTGCCGCCACTGCTGCAAGGATAGCACCGGCGCCAGCTGTGATGATATGACCGTTGTCTTGTGCTGTGAGGTCCTGCGCTGTGCTTTGCTGCGCCACAGCTTCTGTCACCTCGATTTCAGACAGGCCTTTTCCAATACCAATTACAAGGCCTCTTATGCCCTTATCTCCTACCAGCAGATTGCTTCCGTTTCCTATCACTGTAACCGGCATATCACATGCCTTAGCCATCTCTATAAGCTTTGAAATCCGGCTCATATCAGGCTCTGCATAGTAATCTGCCGGGCCTCCTATGCGGAAGGTCGTGTGTTTTTTCATCGGCTCATCCTGCAGGAGACCAAGCTGCGGCAATTGTTCTGTTACACTCTTTACAAATGTCTGATTCATCTTATATTCCTTTAGCCTATGCTTCCTTCAAAAATGCAATGTAGCCTCTGAATGCCTCATATAAATCGACCTTGCTGATGATTTCCCATGGCGCATGCATGTTGAGCACCGGCACACCGCTGTCAATAACATTCATGTCATAGTTTGCGAGGATATATGCGATTGTTCCGCCGCCTCCCTCGTCTACCTTTCCAAGCTCTGCTGTCTGGAATGAAACATCTGCTGTATCCATGATATTTCTAAGCCTTGCAACATACTCTGCGTTGGCATCGTTTGAGCCTGATTTGCCTCTGGCGCCTGTATATTTGTTGAATACAAGGCCCTTTCCAAAGTATGCCGAGTTCTTCTTTTCCATAACCGATGGATAATTCGGGTCAAAGGCTGCTGATACGTCTGACGAGAGTACCTTTGAGTTTTTCAGTGCACGTCTGACTGCAAGCTCGCTATAGTCTCCTGCCAGGTTCATCACCTCTGCCACACAGTTTTCGAAAAAGCGTGACTGCATGCCGCTGGCTCCCACTGAGCCGATTTCCTCTTTGTCCACGAGCAGGCATACACTTGTATATTCCGGTGCCCCCTCTACCTCAAGCATAGCTCTGTATGAAGGATATGCACACACTCTGTCGTCATGGCCGTAGCCCATGATCATGCTTCTGTCAAGTCCGTAATCTCTTGCCTCTCCGGCAGGTACCACCTCTATCTCTGCTGAGAGGAAATCATCCTCGTCCACACCATACTCCTGTGAAAGTATTGTGAGGATATTGGCCTTTACTCTCTCCTTGATATCCTTGTCGTCCTCGTCCTTTTCTGGTCCCGGTATGCTTCCAATGAGCACATCAAGGCTCTCGCCCTTTATGACCTCTGAAGCCTTCTTGCCCATCTGCTCGCCTGACAGATGAATAAGCAGATCGCTCACACCCACTACAGGATCATTTGGCTTGTCTCCGATATTGACTGTCACTGTGCTGCCATCCTTTTTACAGATGACTCCGTGAAGTGCAAGCGGCAGTGTAACCCACTGATATTTCTTGATGCCGCCATAATAATGTGTGTCTAAAAGTGCCATGTCTGTGTCCTCGTATAAAGGCACCTGCTTTAAGTCCATTCTAGGTGAATCAATATGAGCTCCAAGGATATTCATACCCTTCTCAAGAGGCTTACTGCCCACGATAAACAGCGCCAGTCCCTTTCCCATATTGTTTGCTATTATCTTATCTCCTGCCTTTACGCTCTTTCCTGTCTCGATGAGCTCATCAAGGTCCACAAAGCCGTGTCCTGTGGCGTCAGCATAAACTGCAGCCGTGCACTCGCGCTCTGTCTTGCAGCCGGATATGAACCTTCTGTAATCCTCTGCAAATGCAAATAATTTTTCTCTTTCAGGTCCCTGGGGATATTTCTCCCAAGCGTTTTTCTTTTCTATTGCCATGATTTATTATACCTCCGAATTTTTTGTAAGATTTGCCTGGACACGGCGATACAGCTCCTGAGCTGCATTGTAGCCCATCTTTTTTTGTCTGTGATTGACTGCTGCTGTCTCTACGATGACCGCCAGATTACGTCCCGGTCTGATTGGCAGTGAATGACACACTACCTTGTTGCCGAGATACTCGGCATATTCTTCTTCGAGGCCGAGTCTGTCGTACTCTGCCTCCTTTTTCCAGTCCTCGAGCTTGATTACGAGGTCTATCTGCTGTTTTTCCTTTACACACTCTACTCCGTAAAGTGTCTTGACATCGATGATTCCGATGCCTCGAAGCTCTATAAAGTGTCTGGTAATCTCAGGCGAAGTGCCCATGAGCGTATGCTCGTTGATCTTTCTGATTTCCACCACATCATCCGTCACGAGACGATGGCCTCGTCTAATGAGCTCGAGTGCGGCCTCACTCTTTCCGATACCGCTCTCGCCTGTGATCATTACTCCCTCGCCGTATACATCTACCAGCACGCCGTGCACTGTTATGCATGGTGCGAGCTGTTCACCAAGACAATAGATGAGCTCAGCCATAAAGCTTGATGTGGAACGACCTGTTGACAGCACCGGTATGCTGTGCTCTCTGGCCTCTTCCATAAATATCTCATCCGGCTGTAAATCTCTGCAGAAGATGATACATGGTATATCAAACTCCATAAAGCGGCTATAGCGCTCTTTTTTCTCGCTGTCGCTCATCTTCTCTATATAAGTATACTCTACATTTCCGATAATCTGTATTCGTCTCTCCTCAAAATGATCAAAATATCCTGAGAGCTGAAGCGCCGGTCTGTTGACGTCCGAGCACTCTATCGCCCTCTCCTTTAAGTTCATCTCTTTTGTGAGATTGTTGAGATCGAGCAATTCTGCTACCTTTGCAACTGATACTGAGTGTAATGCATCCATTCGCGGTCCCCCTTGATGTATATTTGTTTTTTAGTATACCACAGATTAGCTTCAAAATCTACGTGGCAGAGTGGAAAAATGCATACACTGCCTGTGCTGCTTTCTCGTTCATGGTCTCTGTCTGCATAAGGTCTTCGACATCTGCTTCCTTTATCTTCTCTAGCGACTGGTAGCGGCGCATGAGCGCCTTTCTGCGCGCCGGTCCTATGCCTTCAATATCATCAAGCACCGAATGTACCTGACTTTTTGAGCGCAGTGACCTATGAAACTCTATTGCAAAGCGGTGTGCCTCATCCTGTATTCTCGTGATGAGCTTGAAGCCTTCGCCGTGGCGGTCGATAGGAATCTCCACATTGTTGTAATAAAGACCTCTTGTGCGGTGAAAATCATCCTTCACCATGCCACACACAGGTATGTCGAGTCCCAGCTCGGAAAGCACCTGAAGGCATATATTTACCTGACCTCTTCCACCATCCATCATTATGATATCCGGAAAACGGTTGAAGCTGCCTATTTCCTGTGGAGAGCCCTCTTTTTCAAGCTGCTTCTGTTCTTCCATGCCATGTGTAAATCGGCGTGTGAGAACCTCGTGCATTGACGCATAATCATCAGGTCCCGTAACTGTGCGAAGCTTAAACTTTCTGTAATCGCTCTTTTTAGGCTTGCCCTTCTCATACACTATCATGGAGCCGACAGTCTCAAAGCCGTTGATATTGGAAATATCATAGGCCTCCATACGGTTTAAGCCGTGTAAGCCCAAAAGTTCCTCTATTTCCTTTACAGCTCCTATTGTGCGCCCCTCTTCTCTCTTTATCCGCTCCTTATCCTGGCTAAGCACTAAGAGTGCGTTCTTGTAGGCAAGCTCAACAAGCTTTTCCTTCATGCCCTTCTGCGGCACTTTTATATTCACCCGCCTGCCTCGCTTTTCGCTTAGCCACTGCTCCAAAACAGCCATATCCTCTATCTCGCTCTGCAGCATGACCTCACGCGGTATAAAAGGTGTTCCGGAATAAAACTGCTTCACAAAGTTATTTAACACATCATCCGCAGCCTCCTCACTTCCGACCCTCACATGGAAATGGTCTCTGCCTATCAGTTTTCCGTTTCTTATGAAAAACACCTGCACCACTGCATCAGTATCGTCATTTGCAAGTGCTATTATATCCTTATCCTCGCCGTCGGCATTTGTTATCTTCTGCTTCTGCGCTACCTGCTTCACACTGTTTATCAGATCCCTGTATTCAGCCGCCTTCTCAAACTCCATGCTCTCTGAGGCCTTTAGCATTTTATCGCTAAGAGCCTTTAATGTCTGCTCATAGTCGCCGTTTAAGAAATCTATCGCGCCCTTTACAGATATGGCATACTCTTCCTTCGTCACATACCCCTGGCATGGTGCACTGCACTGGTGTATATGATAGTTGAGGCACGGCCGGTCTGCTCCTATATCACGCGGTAGCCTGCGGTTGCAGGTGCGAAGCTTATAGATTTTGTTTATCAGATCTATCGAGCTTTTCACCGCAGAGGCACTCGTATACGGACCAAAGTAACGGGATTTGTCCTTTTTCATCTGACGCGAAAACAGCACCCTCGGATAGTCCTCTCCCAGTGTCACCTTGATGTACGGATATGTCTTGTCATCACGAAGCATAGTATTGTACTTTGGTGTATGCTCCTTTATCAGGTTGCACTCCAAAACAAGGGCCTCAAGTTCAGAGTCGGTGACTATATACTCAAAATGATCTATATGCTCTACCATCTGTTTTTTCTTGATGCCCTCATTGTGGCTCGCCTGAAAGTACTGATGTACTCTCTTCGTCAGGCTTTTGGCTTTGCCGATATATATGATTACATCATCCTTGTCATGCATAATATAAACTCCCGGGGCATCCGGGAGTTTTTTTAACTCTTCTTTGATATCAAATGTTTTTTCCATATTCGCTATTTTAGGTTGTGGTGAAGTTTCGCACTTTCAGGTTGTGAGGTTGCCGGCATGGCACACAGTGTATTCCTCAGGAAAATATGAAGTCAGCCGCGGGTTTTCTCTCCGTTTGGTTTTCTTTGTTTGCAAGGCTTTTTCGTCCCTTCTCTTATCTGGAAGCCCGCGGCAGTTCATATTTTCCTTCTGAACACACTGTGTACCCTCCGGCTTTTTCAGTTTATGTGTGCGAAACTCTTTTCTACTGCACTCTTTTTTACGCTCTTTCGCTGCGCGAAAATTGCCCTATAAGGTACTAATTATTTGATGTATCATCCGGTGCTGTATATTCGGAAGATTCATTTGTATCTGCAGGTTGGTCTGTGGCGTTACGAAGGAGTGGATCTGCTGCTGATGTCGTATCTTTCTGTGCATCATTCTGTGCATTTTCCTGCTCTTTGCTCTCTTCACCATCTTTTTCTTCGTCCGGGTCAGGGAGTCCCTTCATGTCGCGGAACATCTTCATGAATTCCTTACCTGTGATTGTTTCCTTCTGGTAGAGATAATCTGATATACTGTCGAGGATTTCTCTGTTTTCATCGAGGAGCTTCATAGCCTCTGCGTAGCTGCTGTTTATGATTGAGAGTACCTCATCATCTATCTGCGATGCTGTATTCTCTCCGCAGATTAATCCTGCTCCGCCCTCTAAGTACTGGTTTTGTACTGTTGCAAGGCACATCATGCCGAATTTATCTGACATTCCGTACATAGTTACCATGGCACGGGCTATCTTTGTGGCATTTTCTATATCATTTGCGGCTCCGCTTGTGACTGAGTTAAATACCAGCACCTCTGCTGCACGACCTGCCATATATGTTGTGATTTTGGCGAGAAGCTCGTCCTTTGTCTCAAGGTATTTCTCCTCTTCAGGTGTCTGGAGTGTATATCCGAGTGCTCCCATGGTACGTGGTACGATTGTGATTTTCTGCACAGGCTCTGTATTTTTCTGCAGGGCTGATACAAGTGCATGTCCAACCTCATGGTATGAGACGATTTTTCTCTCTTTATCGCTCATGACACGGTCCTTCTTTTCCTTGCCGCCGACGGCTACAAGCTCGAAGGCTTCAAAGAGGTCTGCCTGATTTACAAGCTGTCTGCCGTTTTTGACTGCGTTGATGGCAGCCTCATTAATCATGTTGGCAAGGTCTGAGCCCACAAGTCCTGCTGTGGCAAGTGCCAGTGCATCAAGGTCTACCGACTCATCCATCTTGACATCCTTTGAGTGTACCTTTAAGGTCTCCAGACGTCCCTTTAAGTCAGGCTTATCAACTATGATTCTTCTGTCAAAACGTCCCGGACGAAGAAGCGCCTTATCAAGCACCTCAGGGCGGTTAGTTGCTGCTAATATAAGTAATCCCTTTGATGTATCAAAGCCATCCATCTCTGCAAGGAGCTGGTTTAGTGTCTGCTCACGCTCATCATTGCCACCGCCGTATCTGCTGTCACGGCTCTTTCCTATTGCATCTATCTCATCGATAAAGATGATACATGGTGCCATTTTTTGTGCTTCCTTGAACAAATCACGCACTCTCGAAGCTCCGACTCCGACAAACATCTCCACAAAGTCTGAACCTGCAAGTGAGAAAAACGGTACTCCTGCCTCTCCTGCTACTGCCTTGGCAAGGAGTGTCTTACCTGTTCCCGGAGGTCCCACGAGAAGCGCTCCCTTAGGAAGCTTTGCTCCGATATCTGTATATCTCTTAGGATTGTGAAGGAAATCAACAACCTCCTGGAGAGATTCCTTGGCTTCATCCTGTCCCGCAACATCCTTGAAGTTGACGCCTGTGGACTTCTCCACATATACCTTGGCAGTCGATTTGCCGACTCCCATCCCCATGCTGCCGCCCATCTTCTTTGAAACAAATGCCAAAAGCACCCACAGTAAAATAAGCGGAACTATAAAACTTAATATATTAAAAATCCATGTAGATGTATTATCAGGTATCGCTGCCTTTATCTCAATAGACTTGCCCTCTGAGGTCTTTGCTTTTTTGAGTGTCGGCACAAGCTCATCATCAGCCACACGGCCTGTGTAATATGTGATGTCATAATCCTTGTGTCCGTCATCCACAAGCTTGTAGTCTATCTCGTAGGAATCAAACTCCACGCTCTTGACATTGCCCTTATCAAGCTGTTTTATGAAATCACTGTATGACTTTTCCTGTGTGCTGGCATGCGATATGCTGTTTGATATAAGTGCATACACAAACAATGCCACGAGTGTCAGCAGGATAAATGCCATGATTCCCTGTCCGCCACGGTTGTTTCTTCCACCGTTTCCACCAGGTCTGTTACCACCGTTATTTCCGTTTCCACCGGACCCATTATTGCCCGGGCCATTGTTGTAATTATAGTTATTAGGTCCCTGATTATCCATATTTTCTCCGTTCTTTTCTTATTTATTACAAGCTTCAAGGCAATTTTGACCTGTAATTTTTATAGTCATTCCCATGAAACCCTATCCCCCGAAAAATACCATTACAGACTTCTTATTTTCCAAGGAATATATTGTATATGAAACCGTCTCCTCACAATATATAAAGTGTGAAGCTTCACTTTATTATAAGAAAAAGTGCGGTCAAAATCAACCGCACTTTCTAAATATTGTATTAAATATAACGAAAAATTATCTGTTCACCTTGTTTGCCGCCTCTATGAAGCCATGGAAAAGCGGATGTGGACGGTTCGGACGTGACTTAAGCTCAGGATGTGCCTGTGTGGCGATAAACCACGGATGCTCCGGAATCTCAATCATTTCCACGATTCTGCCATCAGGTGATGTACCGCAAAGCTTCATGCCATGCTCTGTGAGAGCTGTTCTGTAGTCATTGTTGACCTCATAACGATGACGATGACGCTCGCTTATATTCTCTGTACCATATACCTGATATGCCTTTGATGTCTTGTCGAGTACACATGGATAAGAGCCAAGTCTAAGTGTACCTCCGATATCCTCTATTCCGTTCTGGTCAGGCATAAGTGCGATAACCGGATGAGTAGTGTTTGGATCAAGCTCTATACTGTGTGCATCATGGAACATACATACGTGGCGCGCATACTCGATGATTGCCACCTGCATTCCAAGGCAGAGTCCCAGATATGGGATATTGTTTTCCCTGGCATACTTAGCTGCTGCAATCATGCCCTCAACACCACGGTCTCCAAAGCCTCCCGGAACGATAATTCCCTGAATACCCTTGAATACCTCTGCTGCATTGTCATCATTAAGTTCCTCTGAGTCAACCCACTTTATATCAACTGTGGTATGCTCAGGAATACCGCCATGCTTCAGTGCCTCAACAACTGAAATGTATGCATCGTGAAGTGCTGTATATTTTCCGACAAGTGCGATCTTTACCTCTTTATCAGGATGACGGAGATCCTCAACCATCTGCTTCCAGTCTGCAAGATCCGGCTCAGGACAGTCGAGATTCAAGCACTCGCATGCAACCTTTGCAAGATTCTCCTGCTCCATGGCAAGTGGTGCCTCATAGAGATACTCCACATCAAGGTTCTGTAATACGTGTGAATTTGGCACGTTACAAAACAGTGCAATCTTGTCCTTAAGCTTCTGGTCAAGCTCATGCTCTGAACGGCATACAATGATATCCGGCTGGATTCCCATGCCCTGAAGCTCCTTTACGCTGGCCTGTGTAGGCTTTGTCTTGAGCTCTCCCGATGCCTTGATATATGGAATCAGTGTCACATGACACAGGATGGCATTGTCGTGTCCCACCTCATGCTGGAACTGTCTGATTGCCTCAAGGAACGGCTGACTCTCGATATCGCCGACTGTACCGCCCACCTCGATGATTGCGATTGTGGTATCCTCAGATGTGAAATCCCTGTAGAATCTGCTCTTTATCTCATTGGTGATATGAGGGATAACCTGTACTGTTCCTCCGCCGTAGTCACCACGACGTTCTTTCTGTAATACTGACCAGTATACCTTTCCTGTGGTGACGTTTGAGTTCTTTGTCAGGCTCTCATCAATAAAACGCTCATAGTGTCCCAGGTCAAGATCTGTCTCAGCTCCATCGTCTGTTACAAACACCTCTCCGTGCTGAATAGGGTTCATGGTACCCGGATCAATATTAATGTATGGATCGAACTTCTGCATTGTCACCTTGTATCCACGAGCTTTTAAAAGACGTCCAAGAGACGCTGCGGTAATTCCTTTTCCAAGACCGGAAACAACTCCACCGGTGACGAACACGTATTTTACAGGCATAATTTTCCTCCTTATCAATATGCTTTGTATATTTGTAAATTCTTAATTTTTAAAATAACCAACTTATTATACAGCCTTAAATTGATTAATGCAATTTATTTTTTAATTATATTTATTATATTTTGTTATAATGCTTCACATCTGGTGACGGACAACCCTGTATTCATCGCCTGAGCGGTAAAACGGACAGCGCTTATAGCTGCTCTGGACAAATCTCGCCATATCATCCTCGTCCATATTTACCGAGCAATAATACTCTTCATCATCCTCGTCATATTCATTGTATGCGCAAAAATCGCAGCATGTCTCCATTATCTTATCCTTCCATCACTTTTAATATGTATGCTGAAAATCTACTTAAACTGATTGACAGTCTCGTCATATTTGTAATCAATCTGTGCAAGCTTGTCGCAAAGCTCTTTCTCATCAATATCATATGCTGCCGCAAGCTCCTTCAATCCTGAATAATTGTCCCGAAGCTGTGTGTTTACAAAACTAAGCAGCATAACCGGATCCTTTGGTAATGCCATAATCTGCTCCTTATAATTCTATGTAATTTTATAATTCTATGTAATTTTATAATTCTATGTTATCTTATTATCATAATCATAGCAATTAATTTTCAAATACCTGCTTTATGCTGTCATAGTGCAGGAACACACCCTGCGCAGCAAGCTCTTTTATTTCATCGAGTGTGGCAATTTTAAACCCAAGTGCCTCCTCTGTCTGAATCTGTACGTCAGACTCCTTGAAATCAAGCTCAAAGCGGTAAACATCCACGAAATAGTTGTCACCCTCGCCCGGATTCTCTCTGTGATAGGTATAGGCAAGCCCTCCCGGACACTGTGATACATCAAGCCCCACCTCTTCTTTCACCTCTCTGCAGACTGCGGTAAATGAGCTCTCACCTGCCTGTGCAGCTCCTCCTGAAACCTCCCACCAGCCCGGTGCCCATGCCTTTGTCATGACACGCTGTGTGATAAGAAATCTGCCATCTGGTCTGTGAATCACGCCAAGCACTGAAAGATGATACTCTCCATCCTTAAGTATCCAGTCGTTTTTTTTCATTGTACGGCCTGTCGGCTTTTTATCCTTATCGTATATATCCCAAAATTCCATTTGAAGCTTCCTTTCTCTAAGTGAGTCCTTAATAATATCATATCATATCCTGCGCAGAAAAGCCAGCTAGTTGTTTACGCAGCTTTTTGCTTCCCGGTAGATAATGTTCCATCAGCGACCAGAACCTGGCATTATGGCTTGGCTCAAGCAGATGTGTAAGTTCGTGGACCACTACATACTCTGCGCACTCCGGCGGCACCTTAGCCAGCATAAGATTGAAATTCAGATGATGTGACTTCACGTTGCATGATCCCCACCTTGTCTTCATCTTCTTTATCGTAAAGCCGGCTGACTTAACTCCCATAACCGGCTCCCATTTGTCGATACACCTCTGCAGCTGCATCTTAAGCTCCCTGCGCATCTCCCTCTCCATGAAGGGTGCCATAACCGGCTCCTGTTCCTTAAGCTGTCTTGCAACAAGCATTTCCTGTATGGTCCGCTCAATCCAGTCTGATTTGCTCTCCACGAATTTCCTGATTTCTGTATCACTCATGCCATAAGGAGCACTCACTGATAGTGTGCCATCCGTGTCCTTCACACGAAGATACATGTTTTTTATTTTTTTCCTGGTTACTTCTATTGTATATCTGTTGTTTATATATATGTTATTTGTACATTTTTTATTTGCATATGCGTTATTCATATTTTCCAGTTTCACACCGTTCCTCTCACGTAATCCGCTCCACGTAAATCCATTTTACAATCTCCGCGCATTTTTGTATACTATAAAATAAAGTTACTGAATAGTTACAAAACAAATATAAGGAGGCTCATATGACAAAAGAAAAATTAGCCATTGAAGTAATAAAAAGACTAAAAACCGCATATCCCCGCACCGATTGCACTCTTGAGTACGACGAGGCCTGGAAGCTCCTCGTATCAGTCAGGCTCGCAGCCCAGTGCACTGATGCCCGCGTAAATGTAGTTGTGGTGGATTTGTTCAAAAAATATCCTTCCATCGAGGCTCTCGCCGATGCTGATGTTTCCGACATAGAAGAAATTGTACGTCCATGTGGCCTGGGAAAGAGTAAGGCACGTGATATAAGTGCCTGCATGAGGATGCTTCGCGATGACTTTGGCGGTCTTGTGCCTGACAATATGACCGATCTGCTGAAGCTGCCGGGGGTCGGCAGAAAGAGTGCCAACCTGATTATGGGTGATGTGTACGGCAAGCCTGCCATCGTCACCGACACACACTGCATACGCCTTTGCAACCGTATAGGACTTGTAGATGGAATAAAGGACCCGAAAAAAGTGGAGATGGAGCTTTGGAAAATCATCCCACCCGAGGAGAGCAATGACTTCTGCCACAGGCTGGTTGATCATGGACGCGCCGTATGTACTGCCCGAACCACACCGCACTGTGACATGTGTGTGCTGAACGATATATGTGGAAGCGTTGTGCATAGCTAAAACAGTAAGGCTGCGTCTCCGCAGCCTGCATGCAAAACGTGAGAAAGGACCGCGATGTTACACGCGGTAACAACGCGATCCTTTCTCGAGGAGTTTAGTTATGAAAATGTTTATTAATAAAAAGGGAATAATGTAAAAGGTTTTGTTCCTCTTACATTAACAAGTATATGTGGTAATTATGTCCTAACAATGTACATTTTAGAAATATTTTATTAAAAAAGCCGTGATTATTTTATACTTTTTTTAGATTTGTAATATTCTATAAATAACAACTAAATTTTTTTGTTAAAAAGTGCCTTACAGAGCTGTATTTTATCCTCATGGCTCTGTCCGGTCAGGCTGTTTTGAAAATCCACAATACCTGCAGCGGTGCTGTCTGTCAGCAGACCTTTTTCTGCGAGACGTCTTTTCATCTCACGCGCTGTGCCGTTTCCTCCATCGAACACACGCACCCTATCTCCAAGCACCTCCTGTATCATTTTTCTGACAAACGGATAATGTGTGCATCCCAGCACAACCGCATCTATCTCACCATGCGAATATGAATACAAAAGTTCCTCGAGATACTGTCTCACATCATCACCGTACAAGTCACCTCTCTCAACGAAATTCATAAGTCCCGGACAAGGCAATGGAATAATCTCACCCAAGTGTCTGTATCTGTCCATAAGCTTTTTAAGTTTTTCCTCCCTGATAGTCATAGGTGTAGCCATCACAAGCACTCTCGGATTTTCCATAAAAAGCATCGCAGGCTTGACTGCAGGCTCTATCCCTACGATAGGAACATCGGGATATTGCTCTCTTAATATACGCACTGCCGCGCTGGTGGCTGTATTGCACGCGACAACAAGCCCCTTAGCATGCTGATTTAAAATCAGCTCCTTTGCATGCTCACAGGTCAAAGCTCGCACCTGCTCAAGTGTTTTGGTACCATAAGGCGCATTTGCTGAATCCCCGTAATATATAAAATCTTCGTTAGGCATCACTTCAACCAGGCTCTTTAAGACGCTTATTCCGCCGACTCCTGAATCGAAAACTGCAATTGACATTATAAAAGTCCCTACTTTCTTTATAAAATCTGTTATGATATAATGAATAAAACAAGCTTAAGGAGGCACCTATGGATAATCCTAAAAGTCTTTTTAACAACAACACAAGAGTATGTGAAAACTGTAAAAGGCCTCTGCCACATGACTATAAAGAGAATCTCTGCCCACGATGCCTTGATCTGGCATTATTCCACGAGGTAAAGGAATTTATCCGTACCCACGACGTAAATGAATACGAGGTTGCAGAACATTTTAAGATACCGCTTAGACAGGTAAAGAGCTGGATAAAGGACGGACGCATCGAGTACAAGCAGTCTGAATCAGCCTCCACTATAGCCGGTCTTCACTGCCAGCGATGCGGTGCACCTGTTACCTTCGGCACTCTTTGTCCCAAATGTCTGAGACTGTTAAACGGCAGCAAAGGATACTCAACCGGATACGATGCCGGCAAAACAAAATCCAAAATGTACCATTTGGAAGGAGAGGAGTAATTACTCCTCTCTTCTTTTAACCTTTGATCTGTATTTTTTCTCCACCTCTGTGAGGAACTTGTCATCAAGCTCCGCCTTTATAAGTACGTTCTCATCAGGCGATTTGATGACGATATCATAATAAGGTACATCCTTCTGACCTGAGGTATAGTCTATTTTCTTGAACTCATTTCCATTCTCGTAATTGTATACGCTTCTGTCACCTGCCGGTGCAATTGCTGCTACAGACTCCATGCTGTATATTCCAAGGCGCTTTCTGCGGCTCTTGTTTTTAATTTTGGCAAAGCGCAGCTCTCCGTCAAAATATGAATATTCAAACTCGGTGTTCTGTGCCATTATCATAAGATATGCAATAAGTCCAAATACTACTGCAAATAAAATACCCGGTGCAAAGCCGATGCAGATAGTCAGAAGGCTTATCGCCGCAAGAGCTACAAGCAGGTATGAAACAAATACCAGCGCCACATTTTTTTTACGCGCAATCAATGTAAATACTTCCATTATAATTCTCCTTTGCATATTGAAAATATATATCTTTATAATGATAACAGATTTTTGCCGATTCGTATAGATTTTTTCATGGTTATAGGTTAAAATATTATAAAAATTTAGTGAAATTTCGGAGGATTACGATGCAATTTAACATAAAAGTACAAAACGATTTCAAAAACAACATAAGAAGGGAGTGGGCTTTAACCAACGGCCTTGGCGGATATGCCGGCGGTTCAGTCACCGGTGCGATAAACCGTACGCATCAGGGCTATCTGATTGCAAGCCTTCATGCTCCTGTGCAAAGATACGTCTGCTTCTCAAAGACAAACGAAAAAATAGTCACAGGCAGCCACACCTACGACCTCTCAAGTGACCAGTTCAAGGGCGGACGCCACACCAACGGTATCCAATATATAAGCGATTTCACATACGATGGAACCATATGCTTTACATATGAGGCTGGTGATATCACCATAAAAAAACACATCGCACTGGCACAGGGAAAAAATCTCGCTGCCGTGGCATATGAGGTTCAAAACAAAGGCGAAGCGGCTAAGCTTTTGATCACGCCTCTTATGAACTTCCGTGAGCACTCTGAAAGTTCCACCGTCGATTCATTAAAATTCGAGGTCCAAAAGCAGGAGCATGGCTTTACCCTCATTCCAAAAGCTCAGGATGACCACTGTATCCGCATCGCTTTTTCAGGCGGCGAGCTTATTGAAAGAGACGACAAATATATCTGTGACCTTGAGGCTCAGACCGAGGTGGACAATGAAGTGCCGGGCCTCGACTGTGCATTTTGCCCATATGACGTGAGTGTGGATATTCCTGCCTCTGCTTCAATGCATTTTTCTGTAATGTGCGATATCGTACCGCTTGAAGCTAATAATGACAACGCAGTCTCAGACTGCGCCAAGCAACTGGTTTGTGACAGTGAAAGTGCTTTTAAAATTGTGCGTGCGCAGCTTGACTACACCGATGAGCTGATTAAAAGAAGCGGCTTCACTGATGACTTTGCCGTGAAGCTTACTGTAGCTGCAAACCAGTTCATCGCACACAGACAGTCAACAGGCTATGACACTGTGCTCGCCGGACTTCCTTGGTTTACAGACTGGGGCCGTGACACTATGATTTCATACACCGGCCTGACACTTTGCACCGGCCGTTTTGAAAAAGCTCACGATATACTACTGACCTTTGCCAAGTACTGTAAGGACGGGCTCATCCCGAATATGTTCCCAGACAGCGGACTTGAGCCTCTCTACAATACTGTAGATGCATCACTGTGGTATTTTTATGCTGTCTACAAATATCTTGAATATGTGGCCACTCCCGATGCCTATGAATTTATAAAGAAGGATATTTATCCATGCTTAAAGGATATCATATCTACTTATAAAAAGGGCACTGATTTTTCCATATATATGGACACGGACGGGCTCATTCATGCCGGAAGCGGACTCGACCAGGTCACATGGATGGATGTGCGTGTCGGTGACTGGGTTGCTACGCCTCGTCACGGCAAGCCTGTCGAGATAAATGCACTTTGGTACAACGCACTGTGCACCATGGATATGCTTCAGGCTAAGTTTGGCGATAACGATGACAGCTACAGACAGCTTGCTTCTCTCGTAAAGACTTCCTTCAACAAGCGCTTCTGGAATGAAAACACAGGCTGCCTGTATGATGTGGTTGACGAGGATGACGATACAATCCGTCCAAACCAGATTTATGCCGTAAGCCTGCCATTTACCATGCTTGACAAGGAGCGTGAAAAAGCAATTGTGGATACGGTAATGGATAAGCTGTATGTAGGCTGTGGACTGCGTTCGCTCGATCCTGACCACAAGGATTACCATCCGATTTACATCGGCTCTCTCTCAAAGCGCGACCACGCCTATCATCAGGGAACAGCCTGGGGCTTTCTGCTCGGTGGTTTTATCAGTGCCTATGTAAAGGTAAACGGCCGCACGAAGGCGACCGCTTTATGCGCTGACAAGCTGCTTGACCCTGTAAGGGAGCATCTGCTCAACAACTGTATCGGCTCAATATGCGAGATATTTGACGGCGATGCCCCTCACAACGGCCGTGGCTGCTATGCGCAGGCATGGAGTGTAGGTGAAGTGCTTCGCTGCTACTGTGAGGATGTACTGCCTATGCTCCCACAAGCTCACTCATAAGCTCGTGGACCGTAGTCATCCGGTTTATGCGACCCACATTGGCACCGCAGAATACCAGACCATTTTGCATATCTCCTTTAACCGCTGCAATCAGTGCCTTCGTAATACAGTATGGCACTGTTGCAGGGTTACATTTCTCAAGACAATTGTAGCACTTTGTGATATGCTGCTTTTCCTTTTCCAATCCCCTGATAAACTCATTTCTGACAGCACGCCCCGGCATTCCTACAGGGCTTTGTATAATCTGCACATCAGACTCATTCGCGTTCAGATAAGCATGCTTATAGGCATTAGATGCGTCACACTCCTCTGTCGCCACAAAACGGCTCGCCACCTGCACTCCGTCGGCTCCAAGCTCTATGCAGTGCATGACATCCTCATGTGTAAACACTCCGCCCGCTACAATTACAGGAATGTGCTTTTTAAACTTCTCCTCATATGTCTTTGCACAGCTGATAATCTCCTTAATCTCGCTGTCATAATCCATATGCTCCATATCTGCAAGCTGCTCATTGGAAAATCCCAGATGTCCTCCGGCCTTTGGTCCCTCGATAACAATAAAGTCCGCTGTGCGGTTGTATCTGTGTGCCCACATTTTAAGTATCAGATTTGCTGCTCTCTTTGAAGAAACAATCGGAGCAATCCTTGTATGTGACTTTTCATCGACCAGCTCAGGCAGTTCCATTGGAAGTCCTGCCCCGCTTATAATAACATCAGCACCTGCTTCAACCGCAGCCAGAACATGCTCCTTGTAATGCTTTAAAGCCACCATGATATTGACACCTACCATTCCATGTCCACAGGCAATCTCCTTTGCTTTCTTAATATGCTTCTTGATAGCAATCAGATTAGCCTTTGCCTGGTCCTTTTCAAACTCCGGCTCCTCAAAGCCAATCTGTGCGGTGGAAATTACTCCGACTCCACCCTCCTTAGCAACAGCTCCGGCCAGTCTGCTAAGACTCACTCCAACTCCCATGCCTCCCTGAATGATAGGAAGCTTTGCAACCATATCTCCGATTCTCAGTTCTCTCAACATAATATGTACCTCCGAACATGTATAAATTCCATTTTTCTGTTTGATATTCAAATTATTTGATAGTCAAACATATACACATAGTAACCCTTTATGGTATTCATGTCAAGGTAAAATTATATCATTTTCTATTTTATATAGTTTTTAATACTACATTTCTTGTTTATTGTAACTATCCAATTTTTCTCGATTTTAATATTGACATCAACAGACAAATCGTGTAGAATATCTTTTGTTGTGAGACAAGCCCAGTTAGCTCAGTTGGTAGAGCAACGGACTGAAAATCCGTGTGTCTCTGGTTCGATTCCGGAACTGGGCATTTTAATTTATTATGGGATATTAGCTCAGGTGGTAGAGCACTTGACTTTTAATCAAGTTGTCCGGGGTTCGAATCCCCGATGTCTCATTAGAAAAAGAAAACCATCACTCGTAAGAGTGGTGGTTTTCTTTTTCTATTGATATATGGTGAATTGAACTTCGGACAACGTAGTTGGTCGGGTCGCTAGACGTCCGGGGGACGTCTGTTCAGCGCGGACCGAAGCGGAGCGTAGACCGAATCCCCGATGTCTCATTATTCAATGAACACTGTTTTTTTGATGTTCAAAAAATCAATTACTCCTAAATAGTGGACAACATATTTTAATTAGTAAAACTGCACAAAAAATAATTAAAAATTTGTGCATGTTTGTTGACACTTTCAGAGGCCAAGGTGATACTATAATAACTGTAAAAACCCCCCAATACATTATATATTTTTTACTATCCCCATAGTAAAATACCTTCTCCTAAAAGACAGCAGAACGATGGCTGTCTTTTTTTTACTTTATTTTATGAAAAAGGCAGCCAAATATTTATTATCTATTATTCTTTTGCAAAGTCGAAATTCTACAGTTGAAATGCTAAAATTAAATTATAAAAATTACACCGTCAGATTTATATTGCTTCCTGCCCGCAGAGATGTGTAGTAATCATCATATGACGAGCTGCTCATCTGGCGTGAGACACGATACAGACTGCTTGTGAAGTCATTGTCATTTCCGAACAGAGAATTAAGAGTGTCTGCGTCGGCCTTTTTGACAAGCTCCTCATTAGCTTTCAGAGTACCGTCCTTGTTTATTGTGATGCCAATGTTCTCAAGCTCGTCGCTGTATTTGCCTGCCAGCTTTTTGAGCTGCTTAGCGTAACGCTTCATGGAGCTTGAACTGCTGTTTGAGGCGGAATCAATGGAATTGTTGTATGTGTCAACAAGAGCCATGACTGTTCCGCGGATGTTATCTGTATTTTCGTCGTCCGAATACTTGTAGTTCTTTAATTTTTTAGCGGCGCGGTGCAGGGCAGTTGAATCATCGTAAGCGAGCTCTGTAATACTATATTCTTTGCGTTTGGATGATTTCATGGCATCGCGGTTGTTTGAATAAAAATTTCTCATAAAATATGTTGCTGAAAGATTTGTTGCTGAACTTACTCGTGTACTCATGTTAATCCTCTTATTATTTTTAATTATAACTATGCAGTTACTATTATTTTAGGTTTTATTTTGAACGTATAATTGCACTTAAATATTTGTTATAAATATTTTATCGGATATTTGCACGAAAAAGTTTACTTATGCGATCAAAAGAAGTAAAATACAAAGGAATGCGTAGAATAAGAAAAACGCGATTATGCAATCGAAATGCTATCAAGAAAAGAGTAACAGAACATAATGTAAAAAAGCATAATGTACTAAAACAAAATGTAACAAACATAATGTAACCAAAGGAGGATATGGGGCATGAGTAAAAAAGCTTTCGGTACAACATCAAAAGGAGTGGAGGCATCGTTTTACGAAATCAGCAATGGCGGTGGATTGAGAGTACTTTTGACAGACTATGGCGCTTCAGTTGTATCTATTTTTGTAAAGGACAAGGATGGCAATGAGAGAGATGTCATTTTAGGATATGACAATGTGAAGTCATACGAGAAGGAGTATAGCTATTTTGGTGCTACTGTCGGTAGATATGCAAACAGAATTTCTGATGCAAAGATTAATATTGAGGGAGTGGAATACAAGCTTGAGGCTAATGACAATGAGAACAGTCTTCACAGTGGCTCAAATGGTTTTTCTAAGCGATTTTGGACTGTTAAGGAGCAGAAGGCAGATGAGATTACCTTTGAGATAGAGGATGCAGATTTGGAGCAGGGCTTCCCGGGAAATGCAGTCGTTGATGTGACATTTAAGGTAACAGAAGAAAATGCACTTGCTATTATATATAATGCAAAGGCAGATAAGACAACTACCTTCAATATGACAAACCACAGCTATTTCAATCTGAACGGTCATGCATCAGGAAGCGTATACACTCACACATTGCAGATAAATGCTGAGCATTACACACCTGTAAAGGATTCCAAGGCTATTCCTACAGGTGAGATTGCACCGGTTGAGGGTACACCATTTGATTTTACAGAGGCTAAGCCAATCGGAAGAGATATTGAGGCAAATGATACACAGCTTCACTATGGAAGCGGATATGACCACAATTTTGCAATAGACAAGACCGCTCCGGGAGTAGAAAAGGTCGCAACAGCATATTCACCTGAGAGTGGCATACAGATGGAGGTATACACCGACTGTGTCGGAATCCAGCTTTATACAGCCAACTTTATCGTGGGACAGGAAGGCAAGGGCGGAGTCAAATACAATAACCGTGATGCATTCTGCCTCGAGACACAGTTCTATCCAAACTCAATAAATGAGACCAACTTCAGTACACCTGTTACAAAGGCAGGCGATACATACCACACAGAGACAGATTACAAATTTTCTGTGAGATAAAATGCTGCTTTGCATGCAAGTATGATGCAGAATATTAAAAGCTCACCATATTGATGAAATTTATCATTAATATGGTGGGCTTTCTTAAGCTTTGTTTAATCAAACACTGATACAGTGGTTTTATTTCCGGAAATGTGGTATAAATATATTTATGTTTATGTTTATGTTTATATTTATATGTATATGTATATTGAGACGACTTCGCACACGCAAACCTGCATTACCGCTGGCATATGCCGGCGCACCATCACAGCCTGCAAGTGCGAAGTCCCCTAAAAATAGAAATTAAAACAAATAAATATATAGCACAGAGGAAACAAACCATGAAAATAGTATTTTTAGATTCCAAAACAATTGGTGACGACATCGACCTTTCCGAATATGACAAGCTCGGAGAGGTTGTCAAATATGATTTTTCGACAACAGAGGAAGCAGCGGAGCGCACAAGAGATGCTGATGTGATTGTTTTAAATAAGGTCGAGGTAAATGAGAAATCTATAGGACAGGCAAAAAATTTAAAGCTCGTATGTGTGACTGCAACAGGCACAAACAATCTGGATAAAGAATATCTGGAAAAGAGAGGCATTGAATGGAGAAATGTCGCAGGGTATTCTACAGAGACCGTGGCGCAGCATACGTTTGCACTGCTATTTTACCTGCTTGAGAAGCTGAGATATTATGATGATTATGTGAAGAGCGAGAAATATGTGGGTGATACGTCGTTTACGCATTTTTCCAATGTGTTTCACCAGATTAGCGGTATGACCTGGGGCATCGTGGGGCTTGGAAATATCGGAAGACGCGTGGCTGATATCGCAAAGGCTTTTGGCTGCCATGTGGTTTATTATTCTACATCAGGAAGAAATTCGCAGCCGGGCTACGAGAGGGTGGATTTTGATACTCTGCTTGCCACGTCTGATATCGTGTCGGTGCATGCACCGCTCACGGATGACACACTTGGTCTGATGGACAAGGCTGCGTTTGAAAAGATGAAAAAATCTGCGATATTTTTAAATCTTGGCAGAGGTCCTATAGTGAATGAAGCGAATCTGGCACAGGCGCTTATGGATGGAGAGCTGGCGGCGGCAGGTCTTGATGTGCTGGCGCAGGAGCCTATGAGTGAGGACAATCCGCTCCGTGCGATAAAGGATTCAAACAAGCTGATTATCACTCCGCATATTGCGTGGGCAAGTGTTGAGGCAAGAACAAATCTGATGCACATTATATACAGTCAAATTGAGGACTTCTTTGCTAATTAGGAAATATAATTTAAAATCAAATCGCAACATTAAGAGGCAGCATTAAGAGAAAGCACTAAGAGAAAGCCTTAAGAGGAAGCATTTAGAGAAAGCATTAAGGGGAAATATTAAGAGGCAATATTAAGAGGCAGAAATGAGCATCAAATTTGAGATAACAAAACAAAACAACATACATTTTGGAATTGTAGCAGTGGCGGCCGCGCTGGTAGGTTACTTTACATCGGCAAGCTGGTGGGTGATTCTGCTGTTTGCAGCAGCATATTTTGGACTTGTAAATGTGAAGCTTGAGCTTCCGGTGAAGCTGTCATGGCTTTGGGCTGCGATACTGCTTGTCATCGGAGCGATACTATCTGTTTTTTCGGTGCAGTATGTGCTGCTGACGGATGAGGACTTTGTGAAAACCACCGATATGGTATGCGTGGTGAATGTGGTTCTGGCGCTCGCCATATATCTGGTGATACTTTTTATCACAAACAACACGAGGCTGACATGTACCATAGCATCAATTGCCATACTCGCGTTTGGATTTATAGATTATTTTGTCTATGAATTCCGTGGCAATGAGTTTACATATGCGGATTTGAAGTCAGCGGGAACAGGACTTTCCGTCGTGACAAAATACAAATTCGTCATAGACTACAAGTTTTTGTACGTGATTCTGGCGGCGGTTCTGTATATAGTGCTGGTAAGGCGCATAGAAGTGCAGTTCGAGTCGGCTATCCATATGAGGATTATTTCGATACTGCTCACAATAATATGCGTGCTGTATGTCATCATGAATTCCATGTCACTAAACACTGAGACATGGGAGAAAAAGGGCACGTACAGAAACGGCTATCTGCTGAACTTTGTGCTCGGCATAAGGGACAGTTTTGTGAAGGCACCTGATGGCTACAGCAAGGCAGCAGTTGACAAGATAGCGGGCAATTTCAAGGAAACGGACAGCTCATATTCGCAGTCTGATGCGAAAAATCCCACAATCATTGTTATCATGAATGAGTCGTTTGCGGATTTGTCGGTGGTGGGAGATTTTGAGACCAACACGCAGGTCACGCCGTTTATGGATTCATTGAGTGAAAATACGCTTAAAGGCTATGCACTTTCGTCCGTGTACGGTGCGAAGACGCCAAACTCTGAGTGGGAATTTGAGACAGGAAACTCGATGGCATTTCTGCCGGATGGCTCGGTGGTTTATCAGCAGTATATAAATGATGACCCGACATCCATAGTCTCAAACCTGAAGAATATCGGCTACACGACGGTTGCGATGCATCCGTACTATGCGACAGGCTGGAGCAGGAACAAGGTTTATCCGCATCTGGGCTATGATGAGACTTACTTTATAGATGATTTTGACCAGACAAAGATACTCAGGGAATATATCACTGACCAGGAGCTCTATGATAAGATTATTGACCGCTACGAGAAAAAGAGCGATGATGAGAAGCTTTACATCATGGGTGTCACGATGCAAAACCACGGTGGCTACGGTGAGAGATATGACAACTTCAACCAGGAGGTTTACAAGGTTGGAGCGTCATACACCGATGCGAACCAGTATCTGTCACTTTTGAATGAGAGTGACAAGGCACTCGAAAATCTCATCACATACTTTAAGGGTGTGGATGATCCGGTAGAGATTGTGTTTTTTGGAGACCACCAGCCGGGATTATGCAATAATTTTATCAAGCTTTTAAATGGCAAGGGCAATTCCGGACTTACGGAGCAGGAGCTTGAGAATCTGTACAAGGTGCCGTTTTTCATATGGACCAATTACGAGACGGATGCACAGACAGTTGATGTGACGAGCCTCAACTACCTGTCCACACTGACGCTTGAGAGAGCCAACATAGATCTGCCGGCATACAACCGGTTCCTCGCTGAGCTGATGGAGAAGATTCCGGCGATAAATTCAAGGGGCTATTATTCGAAAAAGAATGAGTGCTTTATGCATGTGGATGACGCAACAGGAGACGAGGCAAAATGGATAAAGGCATACAATATCCTGCAGTACAATTCGATGTTTGACGAGAAGGACAGAAGTTCGCTGCTGTTTCCGTACCTGAAATAATGTGATGATTTGAAGCAGCCATAAATACACATATGAGAAAATGAATTAGTATAACTATTCAGGGAGCTAATAATGAAGCTAAGTGATTTATTACAATTTGATAACATAATTGTGCAATGTCATGATAATCCGGACGCAGATGCACTGGCAAGCGGCTTTGGAGTCTATGAATACCTGAGGATGAATGGAAAAAGTCCCAGACTTGTATACGGAGGCAGGAATATCATACACAAGAGCAATCTGGTGCTTATGGTAGACAGTCTTGGCATACCGATAGAGCATGTGGATTTTTTAGACAATCCGCAGCTGCTTGTGACTGTCGATTGTCAGTACGGTGGTGGGAATGTCACATTTTTCAAGGCAGAAAATGTAGCTGTCATAGATCACCACAGAGTATCGGGAGAGCTTCCTGCTATGAACCGTGTCATGAGCTATATGGGCTCATGTGCGACAATTGTGTGGGATATGCTTCGTGAGGAGGGCGTAGAGATAAATCGAAACCTGGCAACAGCACTGTATTATGGACTTTACACCGACACCGGAGAATTTACCGAGATAACACATTCGCTTGATAGGGACCTGCGCGATGAGGCGGATTTTGACAACACTATAGTGGCCAAATTCCGAAATGCCAACATGTCACTTGAGGAGCTGGACATAGCCGCAACAGCATTGCTGGGGCGCGATTATATAGAGGAATATCGTCTGGCGATCGTAAAGGCAGGGGCATGTGACCCGAATGTACTCGGCATCATAAGCGATTTTGTGCTGGAGGTGGATGCTATTGACATATGTATGGTATTTTCAGTGATTAAGAATGGAGTGAAGCTTTCGTTTAGAAGCTGTATAAAAGAGGTGAGCGCAAGCGAAATGGCGCAGGAAGTGTGCAGGGACATAGGCTCAGGCGGAGGGCATTATTACAAGGCCGGTGGATTTATTCCGATGGATCTGCTGATAGACAGCTATAATGTCTACTGCAAAGAAAAAGACGTGACACCAAGATTTCAGTACAGCAGCGATGGTACACACAAACGTCCTTCGGATTCTGCAATCAAATCATTATTGGAAGAGAGGATTTTTGATTATTTAAACGATACAAAGATAATTTACGGAGAAGATTTTGATACGAGTGGCTTCAAAAAAGTGGATTATAAAAAACGCCCGATACCGATGGGATGTATCATTGCAAAGGATATACTGCCTGTGGGCTGCTGCATGGGAGTGCGGACAGCTAAGGGGGATATCTCCACACCGGTTAGTGAAGATACGGTAGTCATAATAGGAGAAGACGGCAGTGTACGGATTTTAAATCTGGACAGGCTGAACAAAAGCTTCAGGATATACAAGGACTGGCGGTTTACTGTGAAACAGACAGATTATGTCCCGAAGTTCAAGAATAAGGATACGGAGACTATAGTGGATGGAATGGCACATGCCAGAGTGTGCATACCTGTTGAGGAGGATTTTTCAAGAGCATTTGTGCTAAAGCACAAGGTAAAGCTATTTAAGAATAAGGATGATAGCAGTTATATATCAGGCAGACCTGGAGATATTATGGTTCTGCCAAATGATGACAGGAATGAGGCATATATGATAAGCAAGACAGAATTTGAAAAGACACATATAGCAAAGGGTGAGGAGGAAAACCGTAAAAAAGCGGTCGTTTTCGACCTTGATGGAACACTTCTCTATACACTTGAGGATTTAAAAAATGCAACAAACTATGCATTAAAACAAAATGGCATGCCGGAGCGTACACTCGACGAGGTGCGCAGATTTGTGGGAAACGGTGTAAAGCTTCTGATGGAGCGCGCAGTGCCACAGGGGGCAGACAATCCAAAGTTTGAAAAGACATTTTCGGATTTCAAGGAATATTATGAGGCTCATTGCAATGACAATACAGCACCTTATGATGGAATCATGGAGCTTTTAAAGGAGCTTAAATTAAACGGCATAAAGCTTGCTATTGTTTCAAACAAGCTTGACCCGGCGGTAAAGGAGCTCAATCAGCTTTATTTCAAGGAGTATATGACATCGGCAGTCGGCGAGATGGAGGAAGAGGGTATACGCAAAAAGCCGGCACCTGATATGGTGCAGAAGGCTCTAAAGGAGCTTGGAGTGACACAGGATGAGGCAATCTATGTGGGGGATTCTGATGTGGATATCGCCACAGCGAAAAACTCAGGTCTGGAGTGCGTATCTGTCACATGGGGATTTCGTGATGTAGAGTTTTTGAAGGAGCATGGTGCAACAAATCTGATAGATGAACCGGTCGAATTGTTAAATTATGTATAATCAGGAGAACTTTGATTTATGCTTTCAGAAAAGGGACTATTGATAATTGAAAAGCTGGCAGAGCACAACAATGAGCTTGTCACATCAAAGGCTCTTGCTGCGTCCACAGGTATGTCAGAGCGAAGTGTGAAGACATATCTGAAGGAGGTGGCTGATTTTTGTGAGCAAAACTCTATGACGCTTGACAGAAAGCCCGGCAAAGGCATGAAGCCGTGCTTTAGTGATGCGCAGATAGGAAAGATTCTGGATGTGGCAGGGCGGAAATCGGCAGCAGTATCGCAGAAGAAGCGACAGAACTACATATCGTATATTCTGCTAAGCGGCTGGGATACATACACGTATGCGCTTTTTTCGGAGGAATTAAATGTAAGCAAAAATGTCATCATGGATGATATAAATGAGCTTGACGCAGAGCTTCTGCTCTATGGCATTAAGGTGCACAGAACGGCGGGCTACGGAATATATGCGACAGGCAGTGAGTTTGATATCAGAAAAGCCATGAGGCATTTCTGCAGATATCCAATCAGTGATAAGCAGGTTATCAAGACTGATGACCACAGGCTTTCAAGACGCGCGGCCGAGGTGATAGCCAATAATTTCAGAAGCGTAAATCTGTCGATGGCGGTTGACATGATACATCATGTGGAGAGACGCTTTGATATCATCTTTACGGATTACACATTTCAGATGCTGGCAGAGTACATAGCCATTGCGCTTTTCAGGGTGGATGTGGAGAAGGAGCTGAAGCCGGATGAGTTAGATTTGTCGAACCGAATGTGTGATGATGCAAATGATGGGGAAGCGGGCACCGAAACAGAGCAGCAGGTACAGAAAAATGGATTCATAATGACAGAGCATGAGAACATGGCAAAGGAGGCAGCAGGCTTTCTGGAAAGATATCACGGCATCAGCCTCTCACAGCCTGAAATCATGTATCTGGCAATGCTTTTTTCCTGTGCCGAGGGACAAAACCGCGTTGTCATGTCCTGTGAGGAGGCGCTTAGCATAGAGGATGAGATGATAGTGTATCTGTCAAATCTTCTCGCTGCCAATCTGATTGAAAATGAGCTTCTACGTGAGAGCATGCGTAGCTTTTTACCGGGCTCCATTGCGAGGACTCATTTTGGCATAGAGATAGACAATCCGTTTCTTTCCGATATCACACAATCGTATGCCAGTCTCTTTACGGTATGCTTTACAGTATCGAGATACTACGAAAAGTACACAGGTGCCATGCCGAGCGAGAATGAGATAGCATTTATTGCCTTGCAGGTGGGAGGATCCCTGCACAGAAATCCTATGACAGTGCGCGCAGTGTTAATCGGTGCAGCAGGCTATGCGACCGGCAGTATAATAGCGGGCAAAATAGAAAACAGGGTGCCGGATGTAAGGATAGTAAGCATTTTGTCGTCAGACCGCATAGAGCATATTGACGAGTATGACTGCGACCTCATACTCTCGACCATAGACACACAGGCAGATATCCACAAGGATATGAGATTTTTGTATGTTTCTCCACTAATCAGTGCGCAGGATGAGAAAAATATCAGAAACAAGTGCTTTGAGCTCATGACCGGACAGAGCGCGGAGGTCAGCGAGTTTTCACAGATGCTGACGGAGGAATTTATCATATTTGAGAAAAAGGCGAAAAACCGCAAGGATGTTTTAAAGCGTGCGTGCCAGTTTCTCATAAACAAAGGAATAGTGCAGAGCGAGTTTGCGAGGGATGTACTGGAGCGTGAGAAGGTGGAGGCAACCGCCGTGGGCTGCAATATAGCCATACCGCATGGAAAGCCTGAGCATGTAAACCGCTGCCAGATACTTGTTATACGTCTCGACAAGCCGATAGAGTGGGGCGAGAGGATGGCAGACATGATATTTCTGCTTGCGATAAACTTTGACAGTGTCAACACGACAAAGGCATTTTTCCATGATTTTACAAAGCTTCTGAATGAAAATGGAGCGACTGACAGGCTCAGGGAGGCTGCTTCACCTCATGAGCTTTGTGCAGCTATCCGGAAAGAGCTGGGGTGGAACTGAATATCACATTAATACAAAATTGCACCAGAGATGGTGCAATTTTGCATTTTGGGGAATATTGAAAAAACTCATACCACACAGTACAATAAAACCATAGAAAGCAACGGACATATGACAGGCTGATGAATAGCAGAGGGCGATACAGTTAATCATATGTGTGAGCGAAATAAACAAACCAATAATTTTAAATTCAGGAGGACAAAACTATGGTAAGCAAGACAATGGTAGTAAAAGCAGCAGAGGGACTTCACATGAGACCGGCAGGAGTTATCGCAAGAGAGGCAGGCAAGTTTGATTCAGACGTAACAATCGTATTCGGCGACAAGAGAATCAACGCAAAGAGCCTTGTAAACATCATCGCAGCATGCATCAAGAAGGATGCAGAGATTACATTCGAGTGTGAGGGAGCTGACGAGGAAGCAGCACTTGCAAAGATGGAAGAGCTCGAGGCAGACAACTTCGGAGATTAATCAACCAGCAAAGTCAATCGGAGGTGTGATATGTACAAAGGAATCGCCGGCTCAGAAGGAATCGGAATCGGAAATGTGGTCATTATCGAAGAGCATGAGATAGTGATTGAGAATAAGAAAATTACAGATACAGACGCTGAAATCGCACGTCTCCAGGGAGCCATTGAGAAATTTGTAAATGATACAAACGCCATGGCAGACAGAATGGAAAAGACAGTCGGAGCAAAGGATGCGGATATCCTTCGCGGACATATCCAGATGCTTCAGGATCCGACCATAGAGGAGCAGATTACAGCGCTCATAGTAAGTGAGAAAATCACGGCAGAGAAGGCACTCGACCAGGTGCTTGAGCAGACAGCAGAGATATTTGCACAGATACCTGATGAGCTTTTGCAGCAGAGAGCAACAGATTTCAGGGATATCAAAGCCAGAATCCTTAAGATTCTGCTTGGAATCGAGGACTACGATATCTCAGCAGCTCCTGCAGGCACAGTGCTTGTGGCACATGACCTGACACCATCCATGACAGCAGGTATCGTGGCAGAGAATATCGCAGGAATACTCACAGAGGTGGGCGGCAGAACCTCCCACTCAGCAATACTTGCAAGAGCTATGGAAATCCCGGCAGTTCTCAGTATTGACGGAATCTGCACATCTGTCAAAAATGGTGACAGAGTGGTGCTCAACGGAACAAGCGGAGAGGCAATCGTAAACCCTGACGCTGAGACAGAGCAGAAATTCGTTGAGCTGCTTGAGGAATACAAAAAAGAGAAGGAGCTCTTAAAGAAATTTGCGGGTGTGCCAACAGTATCAGCAGACGGCACAAAGGTAGAGCTTGTATGCAATATCGGAAAGCCGGAGGATGCAAAGAAAGCTGTAGAGTGTGACGGAGAGGGAATAGGACTTTTCCGTACAGAGTTCCTTTTCATGGACAGAGACACAATTCCTACAGAGGAAGAGCAGTTTGAGGCATACAAATCAGTAGCAGAGACGATGAAGGGCAAGCCTGTCATCATCCGTACACTTGATATCGGAGGCGACAAGGAAATCCCATATCTGGGCCTTGAGAAAGAGGACAACCCATTCCTGGGTTACAGAGCTATCAGATTCTGTCTCCAGAGAACAGATATCTACAATACACAGCTTCGTGCACTTGTGAGAGCCAGTGCATTCGGCAGAATAAAGATAATGGTTCCGCTTGTGACAGGTGTAGATGAGCTTCGCAGTGTAAAGGCAATGGTAGCTGACATCATGAAAGAGCTTGATGCAGAGGGCATTGCATACAACAAGAACCTCGAAATCGGTATCATGATGGAGACACCGGCAGCCTGCATGATGGCAGATGTGCTTGCAAAAGAGGCAGCCTTCTTCAGTATCGGAACAAACGACCTGACAGGCTACACGATGGCAGTAGACCGTGGAAACTCAAAGGTAGCATACCTTTATTCAGCCTTCAATCCGGCAGTGCTTCGCGCAATCAAGCGTATCATCGAGTGCGGTAAGAAAGAGGGAATCATGGTAGGCATGTGTGGAGAGGCAGCAGCTGATCCAAAGCTCATTCCGCTGTTACTCGCATTCGGACTTGATGAGTTCTCAGTGAGTGCCACAAGTGTGCTCAAGACCAGAAAGACCATCGCAGACAGCAGCATGGCAGAATGCAAGGCATTGGCAGACAAGGTAATGGCATGCGCTACAGAGGCAGATGTACAGGCAGTGCTTGCACAGCAGTAGATGCAAAATCCAAAGAAGTATAAAAGTTAGTAAAAGAGTATAAATAAGAGTAAAATATAAAAGTATAACATTGAAATTTATTATAAAGACGGCTGAACCGGTGGGGACTGGGACGGCCGTCTTTTTTGCATACACAGAATGTGAGATGAATGTTTAGTCATTTACGATTTAGTTATTTATGATTAACTAAATTACAATTGACTAAATTATATATAAGTAATAAAATATTGTGTATAGAAATGGAGGGAGAAGAGCTATGTTTATAGGAAGAGAAAAAGAGCTTGCAACTTTAAACGGATTATATAATTCGGATAAATTTGAATTCGCAGTAATATACGGCAGACGAAGAGTGGGGAAGACAGCTCTCATAAGCCATTTTATACAGGATAAAAAAGCAATATATTTTATGGGAGTAGAGAGCAACGAAAAGCAGAATCTGGAGAACTTTAGTCAGGCAATCATGGAATATGCTTCAGGAATAATGCCGGGGACTTCATTCGTGTCATTTCAGGCTGCAATAGAATATGTATTTAAATTATGTGAAAATGAAAGACTGGTGCTTGTCATAGACGAGTATCCATATGTGGCAAAAGCTTCGAAAAGCATGGCTTCAACCTTACAGATGCTTATTGATAAAAATAAAGATAATTCTAAAATGATGCTTATATTATGTGGCTCATCTATGTCTTACATGGAAGATAATGTGCTGGCGTATAAGGCACCTTTGTATGGTAGAAGAACTGCCCAGATGAAAATACTTCCGTTTGATTTTGAGGATAGCTGCAAATATTTCAACGGATTTTCAGCAGAGGATATGGCTCTGATATATGGTATTGTTGGTGGTACTCCGCAATATCTTTTACAGATGAATGACAGCATGAGTGTAGAGGACAATATAAAAAATGTGTTCCTCAACCCCGCATCAGCAATCTTCGAGGAACCTGAAAATCTGTTAAAGCAGGAAGTCCGTGAACCTGCTGTATATAATGCAATAATAACAGCAGTAGCAACAGGCAGCTCCCGTATGTCGGAAATCGCAACCAAGATAGGCGAAACGACAAGTGTATGCTCACAGTATATGAAAAATCTGATTAATCTTGGCTTAATACGGAAAGAAACTCCATATGGCGAAAAAGAGTCCAGAAAATCAATATATGCAATAGCTGATAATATGTTTAGATTCTGGTATCGGTTTATACCTGATAATAATTCTATCATTAGCAGAGGTGCAACAGAACTTGCGTATAAAAGAATTGCTCCAAATCTGTCAGATTATATGGGCGGGATATTTGAAGAAATATGTATGCAGTATCTGTGGAAAATGCTGCTTGATGGGGAATCGCCTGTGGAATTTAGCAATCTTGGACGATGGTGGGGAACAGATCCACAAGAGAGAATACAGACAGAAATTGATATAATGGGTGATCAGGATAAAAGCACTGCATTGTTTGGAGAATGTAAGTGGATAAATGAAAATGTGGATGTAAAAGTGCTCGAAAAGCTGAAGAAGAGAAGCACATTATTTAGATATGAGAATGTTCATTTGTTTTTATTCGCGAAAAAAGGATTTACCCAAGGGTGCATTGAGGAAGCCGGAAAAATGGGAAATGTATCGCTGGTGACATATGATCAGATATATGGGTATTTAAATAATGAAGGATAGTGGGTAAATGGAAATAGCATTTAAACTTATTTAAGAAAATTCAGAAATCTTTAGAAATAATTAAGCGAATATTTTAGCTCTATATAGTACTTTGAATATGTAGATATCTATATAACTAATGACAATTGACGTTTGAAAAGGAGCGAAATATATGAAGTATAAAAAATATTTAATGGGATTTCTATTTGTATTCTCTATTCTATTCACAACTATCGTTGGAACAAGTAATGTTTTGGCTGATACTACATCATACAGTGGGGCATATAATTATGATAACACTGGTAATAAGCAATATAGATTTATCACAATAGTTAAGTCAACACAATGGACTGGAAATCATTATGTTTCAGGACAACCAACAAAAGGTACTTATCTAAAAAATGGAGATATGTTATACTATAGTGAGTCAGGTGGACCTAATTATTCGCTGTCGGTGGGGGTTGGATATAAAATTGGTTCTGTTTCATTAGGAATACCATTGGGGAAAATCTCAAATGGGACATTTGGAATAGGTGTTAGGGCAACTGGAAAAGGCTATTATAAATTAGCATTAAATAAGCAGGTTAAACCAACTATAATGTTGATACAGTATAGGACAAAGCAAAATGGTAAATGGTCAAGTTGGGGGGAGCCTAGCGTTTATAGCAAGAAGTATCAAACTGTTAGAATAAAGCCGGCATTGATTAAACAATAAAGAAGGGGGAAGTATGTAGTGGAAAAAAATAGAAAACAGATTATTATCTGCGCAGCGATTGTCACTTGTGTCTGTGTAATCAGTGTATTAATTACATATAACATATTACAACAAAAAAATCATTTGACAGTGGAACTATATTATGGAACTTTTGATTTTTCAGAGTATCAAAATGTTGAGAGTACCAATAAATTAGCTATCATACATGATAACGATGAAAAACAGGGTGAATATGAAATGGAGATAGAGAATACTGATAAGGTTGAAACGGGAATCTGGAAATGGAACGATGATGGTTATATTACCTTGTATCAGGATGATAAAGCAGTTGCAAATCTAGTGTATATGAATGGTAAATATCTTTTCTTGGATGCCGATGTTGAAATCCAAAAACTTAAAAGGATATCTGAAACGGCAATAGTAAAATAATTGAATTAGATTAAAAAAGTTGTGGTTACAGGAGAGGGACAAACTGTGTTTGCAAATGAACAAAATGAAAGTAATTCAAGTATAGAAGCAGATATAAATATGAATTAGGTGATTATGTATGAAAATTGTATTTAATAAAAGCATAGATAAAATTGACAGGACAGATTTTTGGATACGGTATATTATTTTGCTTATAGTTGACTTTATTGTGAATTTTGTATTGGCAATGATTCAACTTAGTTTACATACTGATTTTACAAGTATTTCAGGTATAATAATTATTATGATAATATATAATTTACTTGCATTTATATGTTTCTATGAATTGGGGAAAAAGCGATTTAATGATGCGGGATTGCCAACTCTATTATTGATAATTTCTATTGTTTTGTCTTTTTTTGCAATCGGCATAGGAATACAATTATATGGTTTTTGTGCAAAGAGCAAACAGAATATAAGAAGAATCAGTAATTAATCCGATGAAAAATATACAAATAAAATAAGACCTTTAGATGCGTATAATGTAATTTTAACAATATATTTTAATGTCTAAAGGTCTTATTTAAATTTCATAAATCTTTAGAATTCTTCAGAAATTTAATCGTTTTTATGTGATACAATATAATAGAATAATAATTTATGTGGAGGAAATTTTTATGAAAAAACAAATGATAACTTTAGCAATGACAATGTTACTTGGAACTGCAAGTGCGTTTGGTGATGCAACATCGGTACAGGCAGCATCAATACAGGATGATATATCTTATTGTGAAATAACGCAGGAAGTATCAGAGGATGTACAAGATAGTGCAAGAGGAATTTTTAGTGTGAGCTATCAGGTAATAGTTGATAACACAGCTATTAAGGAAAAACCCAAAAGTTCATCAAAAACTATCGGAACAGCATATAAAGGTAAGCAATATAAAAAAGCAGGTGAGACAGAAAAATGGATTAAAATAAAGTACAGCGATAATTATGGATATATAATTAAATCAGCTTTAAAAAAGGTATAGGAGCATATAATGGACAAAATTCTTGTTGTTGAGGATGATAAAACAGTATACAGTGGAATAAAAAAGCTTCTCGAATTACAGCATTATAGTGTGGTAATTGCGCAAAACGGTATGGAAGCTTTAGAAAAAATAGATGAATCGTTCAGCCTTGTAATAATGGATATAATGATGCCGCAGTTGGACGGCATTGAAACTTGCAGGAGAATGCGTGAAAGACACAGCGTTCCGATATTGTTTTTGTCAGCAAAATCGGAAGAGCTGGATAAGCTGGAAGGGCTAGAAGTGGGTGGTGACGATTACATGACTAAGCCATTTTCAAACATGGAGCTGATTTCAAAGGTTAAAGCTCTTATCAGACGATATCGGGTATATGACAGCGGAAGTGTAAATCGTAAAAACAAGGATGAATCTATAGAGGCAGATGGACTTAAACTGTTTACGAATCGAAATAAGGTTGAGTTTAATTGTGATGAGATAAAATTAACCGGAAAGGAATATGAGATACTAAAACTGCTAATGAAAAATCCGGACCGGATATATACGATTGAGATGATATACGAGATGGTATGGGATGAGGCTTTTACATATAATGCAAAGAATACTGTTATGGTACACATTAAAAATCTTAGGAATAAGCTTATAAAAGTATGTGGCGATGCATGCATACACACAGAATGGGGAAGAGGATACCGTTTTGAGAGATGATTTAAAGAGGGTAAAGAAAAAGCTGTCTTTGACATTTGCAATTGCGATTATAGGGACATGTGCCGTTTTTGGACTATTATACTATCTGGGAATTGATTTGTTGAGCTATTATATTGAAGCTGGATCTTTTATGATATACTATAATGAAAAGCCATATATAGACGAGTTTCAACAATATGTATCTGATAATGATATAAGTACTACAGATGTCGAGCAATATGACGAATGGATGGCGGAGCATGATGTTGCGTTTTATAGTGTTCAGGAAATGGGGAAGGTAATATACAATAAATCAAATGTAGATAAGCTTATATCTCCGGCTAAAAATATGTATGATTACCGATTTACAGGAAGCTATGAGCTGCCTGTCCAGTTCTCCGATATTGAGGCGGAAGTATTTATATATACAGGATTTACGGAAAAATATTATATTGCTTTTATGATTTTTGATGTGGGATTTTCTCTTATGCTGGGAATTGTATTTGTGTATCTACGCATCAGAAAAATTATAGCGGGCTATCAAACAGAGCTTGAAGCATCACAGGAACAGGAGAAAAAAGCGCGACAGGAAAAGGATGAACTGATGCGTAATATGGCTCATGACCTGCGTACACCGTTGACTGGTGTTATGACATATGTTGATGTAATGAAGCTGGAGAACGAAGCATATGCCGAGAATATGAAAAATCTTAATTTTATAAGTGAAAAGGTATTGGATATCAGGAATCAGGTAGACAATCTGCTGGATTTTTCAATTGCCGGTTCACAAAGACCTATTGAATTGGATGCATCAATGGATGTTGAGTATATATTTGGAGATTACCTCTCAGATGTGTGTGCTCAGCTTATGAAAAGCAATTATGAGGTTGATGCAGAAGGAATAAGCTTTAAGCAGGTAAAGGTTGCTGTTAATATGGCATTTTTGACCAGAATATTTTCCAATCTGACGGATAATATATATAAATATGCGGACAATAAAAAGCCTGTTGTTATGAAAACAGCTTTTACGAAAAAAATTTTTAGCGTTGAAATTGGCAATGGCGTATGTGACAATAAAACGCTTCTTAAAAGTGCCGGGATAGGGCTTAAGAGCGTGGATGCGATGATGCAGCGCATGAATGGAAGCATGAGCTTTAAAAGAGAACGTGGGAAGTTTTGGGTGAAGCTTGAGTTTCCGATTGTGTAGTGAATATTTTTTCATGAAAACCTCCATACTAATAAAAAAGGTATGGAGGTTTTTCTATGAGCAGAAATATTGAGAATCATGATTCAGTGCTCTTGCTTCAGGATTGCATAGCGGGTTGTAAGATGGCACTTGAGAGCATGGATGATATAAGAGAACGCACAGATGACAAGCAGCTTCGTGAGCTGATAGACAAGTACTATGATGAGCACACCGGGCTGTCAGTGGATTGCAGGGATATGCTTGACAAAGCAGGTGCAGATATTAAGGAACCGAGTGCGTTTGCAAAGATGGCTGCGAAGCTGCAGACAGCAATGAAGATGGCAGTGAATGATGATCAGTCCCAGGCAGCAAAGCTTCTGACGGAGGGCTGTAATATGGGCATAGAGACCATCAGTGGCAGTCTCAATGAATATCGCGATGCAGATTCAAAGAGTGTGGCAATTGCAGAGAGGCTCAGGACGCTTGAGGAAAAAATGGTGGGAGATCTGCAGCCACTATTATAAAAAATATAAAATAACGGCTGTTGTACTGATTTGGTACAACAGCCGTTTATGCGTAGCTGTCAAGCATCATGCCTGAATAAATTGACGAAATATATGGTGTGTTGAAATTGTGCCCGGGATTTTTATATGCCACAACAACCTTCTGCACATAGTTCATAGGGTTGACTGTCACAGAGTTTGCTTTGTCACCTATTGCATCCTTTAGTGCTGTAAGAGTGTTGAAGGTGTCATCAGCTCTGTCCGGACGAAGCGCGCCGGCGAGGATGTCGCGGTCGATAGTGAGCTTACCGTTATCGTCTGTCATGAGACCGATGTAGGAAAGCTTTGACTGTGAGCCCTTTGTGATGGAACTTATATCACGAAGCAGCCTTGTGGCATCTGCAGAGTCGGTCATTGAATAATCATCTGCCACGTCTATCATCTTATTGTATGCGTCAACCAGAGTCTGTACATTGTCGGCAACTGCATCGGAATTGGTCTTAAAACCGATGGCTGCGGCACCTGTATCTGTGGTTGGCTTTTTGAGCGTGAGCTCAAAAGTATTATTGATGGTAAAGGTGTTGGACAAGGATGAGTGCGCAGTGCCATTCAGCGAAAAGTCAGAGTTGTGGGCAGGGGATGATACCTTATCAATACCCAGCTGCTTCATCATGCTTATGGACTCTGCGTTAGCTGATGGAGCCACGCTAAAGAGAGAATCCTCAGTCTCGCTGAGACCTGTCTGCATTGATGTAAGCTGAAGCGCTGCCTTGCCTGAGTCATCATGGACTATGTCTGCCTCAATGCCAAGACCGGATGCGTTTATGAGCCTCTTGAGCTTGTCCTGCACCTCACCGTTGGTTTCACCGGTGCTCACTCCGAACTGGAACTCATAGGATGATGCATTGGTATTTATGTCAAAGGAATAGCTGCCCGGTATAAAGGACAGGGCTTTGCTGTCTAAGTAGCTGCCGGTATTGACCTGTGGAGCTGCGAGCTGTCTGACCTCTATATCAAAGCCGTCTGCTCCTTTATTCTCTGAGCCGTCACCAACGTATCGCACGCCTACAGCATCCTCATTAGATGACTCTGCAACCTTCTTCTGGAAGGAGTCAGATGAGCCTGCATATTTATCAGAAAGCGAATCCACGGCATTTAAGATAGCTTTAGAGCTTTCCTTTATATCGATAGCATATTTCTTGGCCTCGGACATATTGGAAATCTTGTACAGAGGGGACTCTTTATTTGTCTTTATTATTCTGTTGTATATCTTGCGCAGGTCGCTTTTCTTGTGCGAATCATAGCGCGATACCTCTTTATTGGCATAAGTGCTGGCATAGTAAGCGTAGGCACTGTCTATCTTTGCCATAAAGACCCCTCCTTTCATCCGTGAAAATCGTTTAATCCGTTAAATGGTAATCCTTTAATTATCAAATTCTACTTATACACATATATTATATCGTCATAATTGAGGATTTACAAGAACAAAATACTTGAAAAATTCAGATAAATGTACTATATTTAGTAATATATGTAAAAGATTATCGCTGACAGCCCTGCAAGGAGGTGCAGACAGCGGCGCTGTTCAAAAGAATTTACAATAAATTTTAAAATAGCTATTGACGGTTACGGCTCAACTGTGATATAGTATACAGGCTTGGAAATAGGTCTTTTTTTTATGCCTTTTTTTAAGGGTACAAACAACAAAGAATTTAAACGGAGGTGGAAGTCGTGCGTACAAAGATTACATTAGCGTGCACAGAATGTCAGCGTCGTAATTACAACATGACAAAGGACAAAAAAACTCATCCGGACAGAATGGAAACCAAGAAGTATTGTAGATTCTGCAGAACTCATACAATGCACAAGGAAACAAAATAGTCTAGGAACTGAGTGAAGGAGTACATTATGGGACAGAATGAAAAAGTCGAAAAGGCTCCAAAGACAAGCTGGTTTTCAGGTCTGAAAGCTGAATTTCAGAAGATTATCTGGCCTGAGAAGCAATCGGTCATCAGACAGACCATTGCAGTGCTGGCGGTTTCAGTAGTTACCGGTCTTATTATTGCGCTTCTTGACTGGGGTATCCAGCAGGGCGTAGATTTCCTTATTGGTTTACATTTTTAAAACGGAGGCAAAGTGATTATGACAGAAGCGAACTGGTATGTAGTTCATACCTATTCAGGTTATGAAAACAAAGTCAAAGCTAATATTGACAAAACAATCGAAAACAGACATCTTGAGGACCAGATCCTTGAAGTACGTGTTCCATTGGAGGACGTCACAGAGGTGAAGAACGGTGTTCGTAAACAGGTTTCCAAGAAGATGTTTCCAGGCTATGTTCTTATTCATATGATTATGAATGATGATACATGGTACGTTGTACGAAATACCAGAGGCGTAACTGGATTTGTAGGTCCGGGAAGCAAACCGGTTCCTCTCACAGAAGCCGAGATGAGACCTTTGGGTATTAAGACGGAAAATGTGGTAGTTGATTTTGCTGAGGGTGACATGATAGTCGTTATCGGCGGTGTCTGGAAGGATACAGTCGGTGTTATCACAGCTATGAATTATCACAAGCAGACAGTTACAATCAATGTAGAGCTGTTCGGTCGCGAGACACCGGTAGAAGTAAGTTTCGCAGATGTTAAGAAAACAAATTAAGGAGGCAATTCCAAATGGCAAAGAAAGTAGAAGGATACATTAAATTGCAGATCCCTGCTGGAAAGGCAACTCCAGCTCCTCCAGTTGGACCTGCACTTGGACAGCACGGTGTAAACATCGTAGAGTTCACAAAGCAGTTTAATGCAAAGACAGCCGATCAGGGCGACTTAATTATCCCTGTAGTTATTACTGTATATGCAGACAGAAGTTTCAGTTTCATTACTAAGACTCCACCTGCTCCGGTATTAATCAAGAAAGCTTGCAAGATTCAGTCTGGTTCAGGCGAGCCAAACAAGAAGAAGGTTGCTAAGATTACAAAGGCACAGGTTCAGGAAATCGCTGAGCTTAAGATGCCTGACTTAAACGCAGCTTCACTTGAGTCTGCAATGAGCATGATCGCTGGTACAGCAAGATCAATGGGTGTTGAGGTGGTTGACTAACACTTAGCGAAACCGAGCGTGCAACGCGATGGTTGAGGTTAGTGTGCAACCGTTCTCTGAGATTAGCGAAAGCAAGCCCGCCTTTTGGGCGAAGCTTGAACTTAGCGAAGAGAACATACCCATAAAACTGACGAACCGACAGGAAAGTTAATCATTAATGAAGATTGATAAAAACATCGGTTAAACAGTATTATTTTAAGATAACAAAGAAACGTAAATGTGGGAGGGCCCTCTCCCGATATTACCACCAGGAGGTTATTTTTTCATGAAAAGAGGAAAGAAGTATCAAGACGCTGTTAAGGCATTTGATAAGAAAGAGCAGTACGATGTTGCTGACGCTATCTCTATCGTAAAGAAAAATGCTACAGCTAAATTTGACGAGACAATCGAGCTTCATCTTAGAACAGGCTGCGACGGACGTCACGCAGAGCAGCAGATCCGTGGTGCGGTTGTATTACCACACGGAACAGGAAAAACAGTTAAGGTTTTAGTTTTCGCTAAGGGAACTAAGGTTGACGAGGCACAGGCAGCAGGAGCTGACTTCGTTGGAGGCGAGGAGTTAATTCCAAAGATCCAGAACGAGGGATGGTTAGACTTCGACGTTGTAGTTGCTACACCTGACATGATGGGTGTTGTTGGTCGTTTAGGACGTGTCCTTGGACCAAAGGGCTTAATGCCAAACCCAAAGGCAGGAACAGTTACTATGGATGTAACAAAAGCTGTTAACGATATCAAAGCCGGTAAGATTGAGTACAGATTGGACAAGACAAACATTATCCATGTGCCAGTTGGAAAAGCATCTTTTACAGACGAGCAGTTAAACGACAACTTCCAGTCTCTTATGGGTGCAATTAATAAAGCAAAACCTGCTAGCTTAAAGGGTCAGTACATTAAGAGCGCAACTCTTACATCTACAATGGGACCTGGCGTTAAGTTAAACGTGGTTAAGATTACACAGTAAGATAGTTAAACAGTTACAGTAAAACAATTTACAAGACCTATCAAACGCCAAGCAAAAGTTTTGCGGAAAGTAATTGACATCCGTAATATAGTTTGATATAATTGCAATGCATATTGCCGAAGACAGTAGGTGCCGCAAGGCGTAAACGTAGAACCTACCGAGGGAATTTTCGAGATTTATCTTGAATTTTGACTTGTACCCTTCTGTCGACAGGCAGGAGGGTTTCTTTGATTAATAAATCAAATACCTCATGTCTTTTATGCGAAAATCTAAAAGGAGGTAAATGAATCGTGGCAAAGGTAGAACTTAAACAGCCAATCGTAGATGAGATTTCCGGTGTTATCAATGGTGCACAGTCAGTAGTAGTCGTTGATTACTTAGGACTCACAGTAGCAGAGGATACTCAGTTACGTAAACAGTTAAGAGAAGCCGGTGTAACTTACAAGGTATACAAGAATACTTTAGTAAACCGTGCAATCCAGGGAACAGAGTTCGAGGGATTAAAGGATGTCCTTGAAGGACCAAGCGCATTCGCTGTATCAGCAGAGGATGCAACAGCACCAGCAAGAATCTTAGCTAAGTTCGCTAAAACAGCTCCGGCTTTAGAGATTAAAGCAGGTGTAGTTGAGGGAACATTTTATGATGCTGAGGCTATGAAGGCAATCGCCGCTGTACCTAGCAGAGATGAGCTTCTTGGAAAATTACTTGGAAGCATTCAGTCACCTATCACAAATCTTGCTCGTGTACTCAATCAGATCGCAGAGCAGGGTGGCGCTGCAGATGCAGCCGTAGAGGCAGCACCAGCAGAGGAAGCTGCAGAGGAAGCTCCAGCAGCAGAATAATTCAAATATTATATTTGAACCTTATTATCATAATTAAATTTTTAAATGGAGGAAATTATAATGGCAAAGTTAACAACAGCAGAGTTTATTGATGCTATCAAAGAGTTAAGCGTATTAGAGTTAAATGATTTAGTAAAAGCTTGTGAAGAAGAGTTCGGTGTTTCTGCAGCAGCAGGTGTTGTAGTTGCAGCAGCAGGAGCTGACGGAGCAGCAGCTGAGGAGAAGACTGAGTTCGACGTAGAGCTTACAGAGGTTGGACCAAACAAGGTTAAGGTTATCAAGGTTGTTCGTGAGATCACAGGTCTTGGACTTAAAGAGGCTAAGGACGCTGTTGATGGCGCACCAAAGGTTATCAAAGAGCAGCTTGACAAGGCTTCAGCAGAGGATGCTAAGGCTAAACTTGAGGCAGAGGGTGCAAAAGTTACTCTTAAATAGTCGGATAGGCTACGAGCGGAGTAGAAATAAAAAGGAGGCTGTGGACGAATTTATTCGTTCCACGGTCTCCTTTTTTATTTCTATTGCGCGACAGTCGGAGCGCGTCCCGAAAATGCCTGAGCATTTTTGGGACCTCCGCACGTAGCCTATCCGACGGCGAAATGATTGCGCGACAGCACAATCATTTTTGGGGATTTTGGGAAAAAATAAAAAAACACTTGCATTCGTGTCGGATTTGTTGTATAGTATACGTTGCACTATTGTGGTGCAGTGGCATTTTTATGCATTTTTTTAAATGATGCAAATTTGTCAATAGGTAAATTACACTAAAATGCATTCGCAAATATGTGCACAAGAGAAAAACCACAAGATATAGTAACTGGGGTGGTTTTTGAATCATTATCTAGATACTTGCTAGATTAAAATAAAAACGAGAGGTGAAACGTCAATGGAGAAAAACAGAATACGTCCGGTCACATCCGGAAAAAGCATGCGTATGAGTTACTCAAGACAAAAAGAGGTTCTGCAGATGCCAAATCTGATTGAGGTCCAGAAGGATTCTTATCAGTGGTTCTTAGACGAAGGTCTCAAGGAAGCTTTTGCGGATATCTCTCCAATCACAGATTACAGCGGAAAGCTTAGTCTTGATTTTGTAGATTTTACATTATGCGAAGATGATGTAAAGTATACAATTCCTGAGTGCAAGGAAAGAGATGCAACATACGCAGCTCCTTTAAAGGTTAAAGTCAGACTTCACAACAAAGAGACAGATGAGATTAATGAGCATGAAATTTTCATGGGTGATCTGCCTTTAATGACAGAGACCGGTACATTCGTAATCAACGGTGCAGAGCGAGTTATTGTCAGTCAGTTAGTTCGTTCTCCTGGTATTTATTACGGAATTGCTCATGATAAGCTCGGAAAGACCCTGTATTCTTGTACTGTTATTCCAAACCGTGGTGCATGGCTTGAGTATGAGACAGACTCTAACGACGTTTTTTATGTAAGAGTAGACAGAACACGTAAGGTACCTATCACAGTACTTTTACGTGCACTTGGAGTAGGTACAAACCAGGCTATTCTCGATATGTTCGGGGATGAGCCAAAGATCCAGGCATCATTCAGCAAGGACCCTGCAATCACAGAGCGTGAGCCACAGGGAAGCTATGAGGCTGGTTTATTAGAGTTATATAAGAAGATTCGTCCGGGCGAGCCACTTTCAGTTGAGAGTGCAGAGAGCCTTATCACAGCAATGTTCTTCGATCCTAGAAGATATGACCTTGCCAAGGTAGGACGTTATAAGTTTAATAAGAAGCTTGCTTTAAAGAACCGTATCAGTGGACAGGTTTTAGCTGAGGACGTAGTTGATCCTTCTACAGGTGAGGTTATCGCTGAGGCAGGTACTGTTGTTGACCGTGCGCTTGCTACACAGATCCAGAACGCTGCCGTTCCTGCTTTATGGATTCAGACAGAGACAAGAAATGTCAAGATTCTTTCTTCTATGATGGTTGACATCAGAAGCTGGATTCCTGAGCTTGAGGATCCTAAGTCTATCGGTGTTACTGAGCTTGTTTACTATCCGGTACTCGCTCAGATTCTCGAGGAGTATGATTCCCTTGAGGACAGAATCGAGGCTATAAAGAGAGATATATCTGACCTTATTCCAAAGCATATTACTAAAGAGGATATCTTCGCAACTATCAACTACAATATGCACTTAGAGTGGGGCGCAGGAACAGATGACGATATCGATCATCTTGGAAACAGACGTATCCGTGCGGTTGGAGAGCTGTTACAGAACCAGTACCGTATCGGTCTCTCAAGACTTGAGCGTGTTGTTCGTGAAAGAATGACTACACAGGACTTAGAGGGAATTTCACCTCAGTCACTTATCAATATAAAGCCTGTAACTGCAGCTGTTAAAGAATTCTTCGGTTCTTCACAGCTTTCACAGTTCATGGATCAGAACAACCCTCTTGGAGAGCTTACTCACAAGAGACGTTTATCAGCACTTGGACCTGGTGGTCTTTCAAGAGACCGTGCCGGATTCGAGGTTCGAGATGTACATTACACTCACTACGGCCGTATGTGTCCTGTAGAGACTCCTGAGGGACCAAACATCGGTCTTATCAACTCACTTGCATGCTATGCGAGAATCAATGAGTATGGCTTCGTAGAGGCTCCATACCGTAAGATTGACAAGACTGATCCTAAGAACCCGGTAGTCACAGAAGAGGTTGTATACATGACAGCCGACGAGGAGGACAACTACCACGTAGCACAGGCTAATGAGAAGCTTGATGCTGAAGGACATTTCGTACGTAACTCAGTTTCAGGTCGTTACAGAGAGGAAACTCAGGAGTATGATAAGTCAGCATTTGATTATATGGATGTGTCTCCAAAGATGGTATTCTCAGTAGCTACAGCGCTGATTCCATTCTTGCAGAACGATGACCCTACACGTGCCCTCATGGGATCAAACATGCAGCGTCAGGCCGTTCCGCTTCTGACCACAGAGGCTCCTGTAGTTGGTACAGGTATTGAGACAAAGGCCGCAGTTGACTCAGGTGTCTGCGTAGTTGCAAAGGCAGACGGAGAGGTATTATCTTCAGAGTCAAACCGCATTATCATAAAAGAGACTGACGGAAACAAGAGAGAGTATATCCTTACAAAGTTCTCTCGTTCTAACCAGTCAAACTGCTACAACCAGAGACCTATCGTATTTAAGGGTGACAAGGTTAAGGCAGGCGATGTTATCGCAGACGGTCCTTCAACAAGTCAGGGAGAGCTTGCTCTTGGAAAGAACCCGCTTATCGGATTCATGACATGGGAAGGATACAACTACGAGGATGCCGTTCTTCTTTCAGAGCGTCTCGTAGAGTATGATGTGTATACATCAGTTCATATCGAGGAATATGAAGTAGAGTCACGTGATACAAAGCTCGGACCGGAGGAGATTACACGTGATGTCCCTGGTGTCGGCGACGACGCACTCAAGGACCTTGATGAGAGAGGTATCATCCGTGTAGGTGCAGAGGTTCGTGCCGGTGATATCCTTGTAGGAAAGGTTACACCAAAGGGTGAGACAGAGCTTACAGCAGAGGAGAGACTTCTTCGTGCCATCTTTGGTGAGAAGGCAAGAGAGGTTCGTGATACATCACTTAAGGTACCTCATGGTGCTTACGGTATCATTGTTGATGCCAAGGTATTTACAAGAGAGAACGGCGATGAACTTTCTCCGGGAGTAAACCAGTCAGTCCGTATCTACATTGCACAGAAGAGAAAGATTTCTGTCGGTGATAAGATGGCCGGACGTCATGGTAACAAGGGTGTCGTTTCCCGTGTGCTTCCTGTTGAGGATATGCCATTCCTTCCAAACGGACGTCCACTGGATATCGTACTTAACCCACTCGGTGTTCCTTCACGAATGAACATCGGTCAGGTCCTTGAGATTCACCTGAGTCTCGCTGCAAAGGCACTTGGCTTTAATATCTCAACTCCTGTATTTGACGGAGCAAACGAGGTAGATATCGAGGATACACTTGAGCTTGCAAATGATTACGTAAATCTTCCGTTTGATAAGGAAGAGCTTGAAAAGGATTTACAGGCTGAGCATCCATACTGGAGCGCAGATGCTGAAATCTTCTATGATAAATATGTTGATACACTCCGTGAGGACGTTATGGAATACCTTTCAACAAACAGAGCTCACAGAAGCTTATGGAAGGGCGTTCCGATTTCCAAGGATGGAAAGGTACAGCTTCGTGATGGTAGAACAGGTGAGTGCTTCGATGGAAAGACAACTATCGGACACATGCATTACCTTAAGCTACATCACCTTGTTGACGATAAGATCCATGCACGTTCAACAGGTCCTTACTCATTAGTTACACAGCAGCCACTCGGTGGTAAGGCACAGTTCGGTGGACAGCGTTTCGGAGAGATGGAGGTTTGGGCTCTTGAGGCATATGGTGCTGCATATACACTCCAGGAGATCCTTACAATGAAGTCCGATGATGTTGTTGGCCGTGTCAAGACCTACGAGGCTATCATCAAGGGTGAGAATATCCCTGAGCCTGGTATTCCAGAGTCATTCAAGGTGCTTCTCAAAGAGCTTCAGGCACTTGGTCTGGATGTCAAGGTACTTGATGAGAACAGAGAAGAGGTTGAGCTTATCGAGACAAGTGAGTACGGTAACACAGATATCAACTCAATTATCGGAAACGATAAGGACTATGCATTCGAGGACAGTGAGTCTTTCGCAGAGCATGGTTTCTCAAAGAAAGAATTTGATGACAACGAAGAGCTTGTTGACATAGAAGAGGAAGAGTCTCCTGAGACAGCGGATGACGATATTTTTGCTGATGAAGTTCTTGATGACGAAGAATAATTAGAAGGGAGTGCCAAAATGCCAGAAACAAATAATATAGAAAATAATCAGGCAATGCAGTTTGATGCGATTCAGATTGGATTAGCATCTCCTGAAAAGATCAGAGAGTGGTCACATGGCGAGGTTAAAAAGCCTGAGACTATTAACTATAGAACATTAAAGCCTGAAAAAGACGGTCTTTTCTGCGAGAAGATTTTCGGACCAACGAAGGACTGGGAGTGTCATTGTGGTAAATACAAGAAGATACGTTATAAGGGTGTTGTCTGCGACCGATGTGGCGTAGAAATCACAAAGTCAAGCGTTCGTAGAGAGCGTATGGGACACATCGAGCTTGCTGCTCCTGTATCTCATATCTGGTATTTCAAGGGTATCCCATCACGTATGGGACTTATCCTTGACTTATCTCCACGTGTACTTGAGAGAGTACTGTACTTTGCTTCATATATTGTGCTTGACCCGGGCGAGACAAAGCTTGCATACAAGCAGATTCTCAACGAGTCAGAGTACCAGGAGGCATGCGATACTTATGGCCGCTCAGCATTCCGTGTAGGAATGGGTGCTGAATCTATCCATGAGCTTTTAGCAGCAATCGATCTCGAGAAGGATTCGGCAGAGCTTAAGGCAGAGCTTGAGAATGCTACAGGCCAGAAGCGTGCACGTATCATCAAGAGACTTGAGGTTGTAGAGGCTTTCCGTGAGTCAGGAAACAAGCCTGAGTGGATGATTATGACAGTTATTCCTGTTATTCCACCGGATCTTCGTCCAATGGTTCAGCTCGATGGAGGACGTTTTGCAACAAGTGATCTTAACGACCTTTACAGACGAATTATTAACCGTAACAACCGTCTTAGAAGACTTCTTGATCTTGGAGCGCCGGATATCATCGTTCGTAACGAGAAACGTATGCTTCAGGAGGCTGTCGATGCACTTATCGACAATGGCCGTCGTGGACGTCCTGTTACAGGTCCTGGAAACAGAGCACTTAAGTCTCTTTCAGACATGCTCAAGGGAAAGGGAGGACGTTTCCGTCAGAACCTTCTCGGAAAGCGAGTTGACTACTCAGGCCGTTCGGTTATCTGTGTAGAGCCAAAGCTTAAGATTTATCAGTGTGGTCTTCCAAAGGAGATGGCTATCGAGCTTTTCAAGCCATTCGTTATGAAGGAGCTTGCTGCTAACGGAACCGCACACAACATAAAGAGTGCAAAGAAGATGGTTGAGAGACTTCAGCCGGAGGTATGGGATGTCCTTGAGGACGTCATCAAAGAGCATCCGGTTATGCTTAACCGAGCTCCTACACTCCACAGACTTGGAATCCAGGCCTTCGAGCCAATCCTTGTAGAGGGTAAGGCAATCAAGCTTCATCCACTCGTATGTACAGCGTTCAACGCCGACTTCGATGGAGATCAGATGGCGGTACATCTTCCACTGACTGCTGAGGCTCAGGCTGAGTGCAGATTCATGCTTCTGTCACCTAACAACCTGCTTAAGCCTTCCGATGGTGGACTTGTAGCCGTTCCTTCACAGGATATGATCCTTGGAGTTTACTACCTCACAATGAGAAAGCTCGCTGATTACAAGGATGATCCAAAGATGGTTGCACAGGTGTCATCAGACACTGTATACAATGATATTGAGGAGCTTAGAAAGCTTACACACCGTTTTTTGCGCTCTCGGCGCGGGTAGTTCCGCCCGCTACGATCTGCACAGGCTTTGGGCAATCCGCCGCCTGCTGTGCCACAAACTCCCGGTTTTTGCCCGCCACCAGCACAAGCTCGGTGATCTGCGGGCACTGGGCAAAGGCGCGGATGCTGCGGTGCAGCACCGTTTCGCCTCCCAGATCAAAGCTGAGCTTATCAAAACCCATGCGGGTCGAGGAGCCCGCCGCCACCAATACTGCCGATACAGTTTTTTCCATCTCTTCCACCTACCCTGCCGCTGTGCCGCGCTGTACGCCCACAGCTGCTTATAATAAACCATGTTTTATTATAGCGTATCACAGCGCAAACTTCAACCGATTTTACACAGCAAAAGTGCATCTGTGCTGCATAAAGTCCTGCGGTCTGTCCTGAAAGGGCAGTCACTCAGAGTGTGCGCTTTCGCCCTCTCAGGCGCTGACCCCTTCCGTCTGCTCACTGCGTTCGCATATCCACGCTGACAACCGGTTTAGCGCTG
>OHAJ01000070.1_pt1 | contig 57706 bp, 69 predicted proteins | sample 1577101 | NCBI WGS metagenome assembly OHAJ01 (sample SAMEA3541531, study PRJEB24748) | human gut metagenome | biome: human gut; feature: human-associated habitat; material: faeces | place: China | collected 2012
GCTGAATTTCCGGCGACTAATTTCTCATACCTCATTTTCACGAATCCTTTTCCCAATCAGGACATGGATACTTTCTGTCGCAATAGCGCTGCTGAATTTCCGGCGACTAATTTCTCATACCTCATTTTCACGAATCCTTTTCCCAGCCAGGACAGGGATACTTTCTGTCGCAATAGCGCTGCTGAATTTTCAGCGATTAATTTCTCATAGTTACTTTTTTCTAAAACTTGAATGCTGCTATTCGATTATTCAAGATAGCTTGAATTTCTAAATAATGCGAATCTCTCATAACTTAAAGTTTTAATGGTTTATTTTTACTTGCAATAAAAAACTGCGGATTTTAATCCGCAGTTTTTATTTATTACTATCGGCAATTTCAATATAGTATTTTGCTATCAAAGAACTTGTAATTGGATTATCTAAAGCGTTATCTAATGTTTCCATTTGTGAAAGTTTCTCTTTGATTATCATTTTATTATCAACGGCTTTTAACAGATCACTATACGTCTTAATTTTTTCTTTCTCAGGTAGATCTCTTAAACGTTTAATAATTTGGTTAATTCTTTGTTCGTTTTGATTTGAAGTTATTTCCTGCTTTTCTCCTGATTGGATTTCTCTTATATAATTATTAGTTATAGAGCTTACTATAAATCCTGCTAAATTTTTCTTATTTGTATCACATTTTAGAGCATAATCAAGGTTATTTTTGATTCTGTTATAGTCATAAAGTTCAAATAGTTCTTCAACTTTTTCAGATGTTATACCTTTGCTAATTAATAAATTATATGTTTTAAGTTCATCATCAGATAAGCGATCCAGAGTATTATTTTTCTTTCTGAAATGGAAAAAAATTTCAGTTACTTTTACACCAGCTTTTTTACTATCTGTTTCGTATGAAACTTCAAAATTAGTTGTTTCATTTATTTCTTTTACTGCCGGCTCTATAACAAATCTTTTAAGATCTGAAAATAATTTGTATTTATTTTGGATCATTAGATCTTCTTTTATTTTATCAATTTTCATTCTACGATAGCCAGTTTTTTCATATTGTTTAATGAATCCATAAATTCTTTGTGTATAGATTGATTTAAATTTGAGAATATCCTGTATTCCCATTTTTGTAAATTGTTCTCTTAGATCAAAGAAATATCTATGTAATTTTGGATCAAGGGCTATTTCCATATACCCATCGCCGGTATTTTCTATGCTTGATATAAAACTAGCATCTATCCATTGTTCTTTTTCTTCGTTTTCGTCCTGTCTTTTTTGGATATAAACGTCAGTTTTTCTTAGTTGATTTGCTAATTTTCGTACTTCTGAGAAATAACCTTTACCGGGAGTAATACCAATAGCTGTAGCTAGGTCTTTAACTTTAAACCTGTAAAGGCAAAATTTACCTTCTTCTGGCTGTATTTGCGATAGTACTGCAAATAACAATTTAAATTCTTTTAGTTTGATATTATATTTTGCATTTATGATTTCATTTGCAAGTTTTATTCTTGCAGTAGGTTGAACTGCAGTGTCTTTTGTTTCGAGATCTAAAGCTAATGCAAGTTGTATATTTTCTAGGGGTTGCTCAGCCATGATATCACCTCTCGATATTTTATGTGTTTATTATACCACAAGTAAGAATAAAATAAAAATTTTTTCATAACTATCTATGAAAAAGTAGTTTTATGTTTTCTTTAAGTAGTTATCCACAGTTTTTTTGTCAGTTTGCTTATTACTTATAACTTAGTTATTAGTAGTATGTTTTGTTTTACATATTTTTATAATATATATAACAATTTTAGAAGTCTGAAACCCTTTGCTGTGACTTTGGTTTGAGGGATAAGATATGAGAAATAAGTCGATACAGATATGAGTTTTTGGTCGATTGGATAATTTGCTGTATACGTGATTCTTGCTGGCTTTAGGATGCTTTATCGGATTTTGGTAGATATGAGAAATAAGTCGGTAGATATGAGTTTTTGGTCGCATCTTTTTTCTGTGTTGTGGATAACTTTACTTGAAAGCCCAAAAATTTGTTTTAATGATTTTTTCAGAACCTTTCGACTCATTCTTCGTAAACATATATTAAGTCACCTTACAGGTCAAATATGTGCAAATTTTAGTGGTATATGTATAAGCTTTCAGCGTGTTTTTTCAGAATTGTGTTTTTTACCTTTAATTTGCTGGTAATACAAGTTTGGTTGTAATTCTTTAAAATTAAGAAATTACAAGTTTAAACATTTTGTAAATCAAAGAATTAAGACATTAAAAGTTTGTAATTCTAACAATGTTAATGGTCTACTTTTTAAAAATTCCAAGTTATGTAAATTGCAATGTTTGAAAAGTATTGATGCATAAGTTAAAAAGGTCTTAAGTGTTAAAAATTGAAAACTTTAAAACTTGAAGAAGTAGTAAATTGGAAAAGTTGAAAATAAAAGATTGGCAAACTTTAAAAAGTAAAAGTTGTGAAGTTGTTAAAATTAAAAAAGTAAAAAAGTAAAAAAGTATTGCATTGTGAGTTCTAAATGTGGTAAAATTAAAAAAGTAAAAAATTTAAAGTTTTAAGAGTTTTAAAAGTGACAAATTAAAAAATCATAAACTTAATAAATGAAGGAGCTTAAATTTTTGACACTTAAAAGTTGTATAAATTAAAAGTTTGTTATTCTCTTAGGCTAAAGTGTTACAAGTTCAAAAGCTGCTAATTGTCAAAGTTCTTGCATTCTTAAAATTAGTAAAGTAAAGAATTAAAAGTCTTAAGTTCTTAAATTCTTTGCTGCTGTAATTTTCTAATTCTAGTGAATTAAAATTATAAATAAAATAAGTAATTTATTGAAGGGACTGAAAATAATGAAGGTAATAAGCGTCGTCAATACTAAAGGTGGCAGCGGTAAATCAACGCTAGCGACAAACTTAGCATCAATTGCAGCTAGTGAAGGTAAGCGTGTAATGCTGATTGATGCTGACGGTAAACAGGCCTCAAGCTTGTCATTCAGACAATTAAGGTATGAAACAAATGAAAAAATAAAGGAAGCAAATAAAGGCAAAAAGAAAAGTGAGCAAAAAAAGCTCTATGCAGAATTTACGGCACAAAGCTTGCCGTCTAACTTGATTTTTCAAGAAGTAAAAACATATGAGGCATCATTTGACTATATTATTATAGATGCAGGAGCAGGAGATAATAATATAGTTAGATCAGCTATAGCAGCTGCGGCTTTTGGAATACTTGTAATTCCGTGTCAACCAAGTGCCTATGATTTATTTGGCACTACAGATACACTGGATTTATTAAAGGCATGCAGAGTTACATTAGATATAGATGCCGTTATTGTTTTAAATATGGTCTTTGGGGATAAAAGAATAAAGATATTAAAAGATGTTGATGAAACATTGCTTGAGTTAACTGAAACATATGATGTAGAGAGGTTAAATACAAACATAACCAATTATATAACCTATAAGTATAGTACAACACAAGGATTAAGCGTAGTCGAATATGATTCAACGAGCAAAGCGGCGTCAGAAATGATGGAACTCTATAATGAAATAATGAATAGATTAGAAGGGACGGATAAATAATGGCATTACCAAAAAAACCAGTAACTGATATCGATGTTAAGGCAGTAAATGATTTTATTAATGGAAATAAAAACCAATCTACAGAAATAACGGAAAAACAACCAGCAGCAAAAAACGTAATGCGTAAAGAACAGCAGACTGAGGTTTCATTAAGCTACAGAATACCAGAGGATATTCATGAGAAATTGCAAGAATATGTTTTTAAACATAGAAAAGAAGGAATAACAATTAAGAAATATTTGTTAGATTCTCTTATAGAAAAAATGCAAAGAGATAATCTTATATAGATAAAAAAGCAGGGATACAAAATGGTATTCCTGCTTTTTACTATTAAGTATGTAAAAATCTTGTGACATTTTATCACTTACAGTATTGTTTTTATAGTATTGACTATATTTTTGAAAGGAAATATAATATAAACATAAAGTAGGATTGAACACATATTGTTTGTTTTACAGAGTTAATACTTGAAGGGCGTGAATATTAAGATGCAGAAAATGATAAACTTGAATAGGGGGGGGGGACAAATGTAATTCTAAGCGGAAGCGCCTTAAATACAGCTTTCCCAAGTGCTACAATGGACAAATTAATAATTGACTATTAAACCATAACAAGGCTCGTACTTCGTATGAGCTGTTTTGTTATGGTTTTTATTTTGCTCCCAATGCGGAGGATCGGACTTGAGAGTACCGATCACATCAAAACAAGGGGGTAAAAAAATGTTAAAGAAAAACGTAAGAAAAAACAACAAAATATCTAAAAAGGTTAGCACTTTACTAGCACTACAGATGTTGGTTAGCAGCACTGCGCTAGCTGCTGGAACTCCAGGTGTATCAGAATTATCCAAACTCACATACGGAATTGTTGATGATATTGGGCCAATATTAGCATTTTTATCTTTATCTATGCTTGCAATTTCTCACTTTTTTATGGATGGAGATAATATGTTTGGTAAAGCGTTAAAGCGTATAGGATACATTGGATTATTATTTTTGTCAGCTAATATATTAAGTTGGCTTTTTGGATATAGTTTTTAAATAAAGAATAAGGATGGGTTAGTCTAAATGAAAAAGCCAGAATCTAGCAAAAAGATTCCACCGAAGTATGATGGCGCAAATAAATGCGAGCCGTCAACACCATACGTGCTGGCATTGCAAAAATATAGTGAGGCAAGAGCTAGCGATATCATAGCGAAACATAACTGGCAGAAAATTTCTGTACTATTAGCTTTTATAAGCATGATGAGCATTGGCATGAACATTTATCAATCGCAGCAGGTAAAAAATATACCAGTTATAGTACGTACTGATGCTAGTACTGGCGCAATTATAGGGTCACCTCAAAAAGTAACCGAGATAAATGAGCCAAATGCCAACGAAGTTAAATATTTTTTATGGAAAGTCATAACCAGCGTTAGGACTATTCCTCTCGATCCTGTAGTCTATAGAACTAACTGGGATTCTGCCTACAAATTTCTTTCTCCAACAGCTGCAAAGAAGATGGTAAATCTTGCTAACGCTGAAGGGCAGAAAAAGCTTTTAGAAGAGAAGTATGCAACAACAGTAGAATTGAAAACATATAGTGAGCTGCCAGAGCAGCCTAATACATATCAGGTTAGATGGCAGGAAACATACTATACACCTGCTGGTAAAGTGGAATCAGTAGTTATGATGTCAGGACTATTTGTTTTAGCATTTGAAGAAGTGACTGATGCGTTAGTCAACCCGTTTGGCATTGAAATTAAAGATTTTAACTATTCCAGAGAGGGGTAAGATAAATGATTATTCGAAAGCTACTCGTCTCAGCATTGACAATACTAATAATGGGTATGGGGACGAATCAAACACTAGCCGCACCTTTAATTGAAATGCCGGCGCAGATTATTGCAGGAGAATCATCAATTGATGATGTTGTAGTAGATGCCTTTGAAGCGGCCGCCAGCGGCGTAAAAGTTATGCTGCCTTATGCCGATAATAAGGTATATAGAATATATTGCCAGGAAGGGTTTATAACGGATTTGATTATGGCTCCAGGAGAAGAAATTCTATCAATAGTGGGATCAGACAGTGAACGGTGGAAGATAGAAACATCTGTCACAGGAACTGTAGTCAAACAATTACACGTTTTTGTTAAGCCAATCAGAAGAGGATTAGAAGCAAATATAATCATTAATACAAATCGTCACGTATATAATATTCTCGCTCGTTCTGGAAGTTATCATAATCCAATGGTCGAATGGTTATATCCTCAATCAAATATTGAGTATATGCAGGAAGAAAAGACAGACGATTATCTTTCATTAGATCCGGAAAAATTAAATTTTCAATATCAGGTAAATAAAAAGAACCTAACCTGGTCCCCAGAAAGAGTTTTCGATGACGGGAAAAAGACTTACATAAAAATGAAAGATGCAGTAAAAACATCTGCTGCTCCCGCATTTTTTGTCATCGATCCGAAAGGCAAACTTGAATTAGCGAACTATAGAGTATTGCGTGGATATTATATTGTGGACAGATTATTTGAAGAGGGAAGCCTGATTTTAGGTAGTGAAAAGATAAAAATTAAGAGACGGTGATTATATGAACTTGAAAGAAAAGTTTAATAATTTATTTAGGGCTTCAAGAGATAGGTTAGAAGATGAAGCTGAAATACAAGACGATATTACCGGTTATGAAAAAGAGGAACCTAGAGGAACACGAATTAAAAGTAAATGGTTAAACGGCATCATAATCTTTTTATGTATAGCAATCGCTGCAAGTCTTGTTTATGGTCGAATTAAAAAGCCCAATGATCGTGAGATAAAAAATAAAACCACGCAGGTTGAGAGCGAAAATAAGGATGCAGGTTTTACTAAGGATCAACCTAAAAATTATTCTGAATTGGCAAAAATTCGCGCTGAGGAAGAAAGCAGAAATAAAAAGAAAACGCCAGTGGAAAAGGAATTTACCTACGTAGAGGAAAAGCCTAAAGCAGTCCCTACGCCAGCAGTTCCGGCACAACCGAAGTCTATGAAAGAAGATCTGGAAGCTAAGGCATATGAAAGGGCATTAGCGGAAAAAGAAGCGGCTAATAAAAGTCCATTGCATTTTAGCTTTAGAAAGTGGTGAGTACTGATGAAAAAAAGAAGGGTCATAATTCCTGCTGTTTTTTTGCTGGCAATACAATTTTCGCTATGTGCTGCTGAAATGTCTAATAAGGATGTAGTTGATTTAGTTCAAGCTGAAGTAGCTGCTGCAGTACAGAACCAATCAGGAGAAAAACAGGAAAATTCCCAAGATCAAAATGGGCAGAAAAATAAGATGTCCTTTGTAAAAGATACAAAGTTAGAAAAAATATATAATTCAGGGCAGCTGCAGAGAAATGTATCAAAATATCAGGTCGGAATGGGAACAATAATTCCGAGTGTCCTTATTACAGGGGTAAATAGCGACTTGCCAGGAATGATAATAGGGCAAGTTAGTCAAAATGTTTATGATTCTCAGACTGGCAAATACTTGCTCATTCCGCAAGGAACGAAGTTAATTGGACAATATGACAGTCAAACTACATATGCTCAAACAAGAGCTTTGGTTGTATGGCAACGACTTATATTCCCTAATGGTACATCAATCTCTATTGATAATATGCAGGGCGTAGATCAAGCTGGTTATTCAGGCTTGCATGATAAAGTAAAATCTCACTTTGGAAGGGTTATATGGTCTGCGTTAATTGGTGGAGCAATGACAGCTGGAGTTGCGACAGCAACAGATGTTAAAGATAGCGATAGCTTCAGGTCAAATGCAGGCGCTGCCGCTGCTGATAACATTTCCAGTGCTGTTGACAAGGTGGTTGATAAAAATTTAAACATTCAGCCAACAATAATCATACGCCCAGGTCAAAAGTTCAATGTATTAGTTTCGGCTGATTTAGTATTGCAGCCATATACTGAATAAAATGGATAAAACTCAAAAATTTATAATTTCTTTAACCTTTTTCGTGGTAGTTATCATAGGAATGGCAATACTGACGCAAATAACCGCTGCAGAATTGGACTACGATCCTGTTCTTAGTAAAGAAGGGGTTATATTCAGTGCGGAAGATGTTGTTATTTACAATCCCTTTGCTTACATAAAATGGCGTAGTTTATATCGTTCATATTATCCAAATGTTTTTGGCGAAGGTATGAAAACTATTTGTTATATATTAATGACTGCTATATTAGCAACATTTTTAGTGAGAGCTTTGCTTTTTAAAGGTAATAAAGACAGTTTTGGTTCAGCGAGATTTTCTACGTTAGAAGAACTAAAAAAAATGAACCTTTTTACTCCTAAGGGCGTTTTTTTAGGCGCTTACGGGAATGAATTTCTAAGGGATTATTCTTTTACACATCTGCTGTTAGTTTCACCAACTAGAGGCGGTAAGAGTATTAACAATATTATTCCTACTGCACTAACTTGGCCACATAGCGTAGTTTTTACTGATGTGAAGGGCGAACTTTGGAATCTGTCTGCTGGTTGTCGAAAATATCTTCTAGGCAATAAGGTAATAAAGTTTGAGCCTACATCGCTCAATAGTGCGCATTTCAACTTTCTAGCCGAAATTAGAATACGTACAGAATTTGAGATTATGGACGTACAAAATATTTTAACTATTATGGGTGGACAGAAAATGAAAGATCCAAATCCTGACTTTGATCATTGGCTTAGTTCAGCGCAATCATTGCTAACCTGCGTAATCATCCATGTATTATATGTTAACCCAAAGGCGTCAATAAATGATGTTATTGATTATATGTTTGGCGAGGCAACTTTTTTGGTCGATGATGTAGAGGAAGAAAGCATGTCTGATGATGAGATAAAAAGCAGGCATTGTGCTTCGGTGAAGGAAAGATTGATGTATGCTCGAGAATATTTGCATGATCCAGAAAAAACATGGTTTAAAAGCTTTTACGAAAAGGACACTGCAACACATCCAACGGTAACACGCATTGCTAACGATATGATCAGTCGAGCGGATAAAGAGTTTTCAAGCATAGTATCCACAGCTTCAACTATTTTGCGAACATATTATGATCCACTTTTAGCCAAAAACCTATCATCGTCGGATTTTACTATTGATGATCTAGTTAATTATGAAAAACCAGTTTCACTTTATTTAGTAACACCACCGTCAGATATTGACAGATTATCTCCTGTTTTTAATTTAATTGTTGAGCTATTTTTTAAAAAACTTACAGAAACACATCGGCTCAGGTACGAAAATTTTCAACCGGTTTCTAATTTTAAACACCGGCTGCTTTTAATGTTAGACGAATTTGCAGAGCTAGGCCGATTAAAGATTATGCAGAATGCACTTAGTTTTTGTGCGGTTTACGGGATTAAGTGTTTTGTAGTCTGTCAAGATCCTAATCAGCTTAACCGACTCTATTCCGCTGATAATTCTATTGTCGCAAATTGTCAGATTCAAATTTACCATACTCCCAATGATTATAAGACAGCAAAACTGATATCAGATAATATGGGCAATAAAACGATAGATGTAGTCAGCCGCAGCTATTCTAATAACATTGTCAATGCGGTCGGCCCGCGATCTCATAACGTAAGTAGTATAAGACGTAAATTAATGGAACCCGACGAGATATTAGCAATGCCGGAAGATAAAGAACTTATTTTTATCAGAGGTCAAAGGCCGATATACGCGGATAAGTTTAAGTATTATGAGCTATCGGTTTTTAAGAAACGGTTACGCTGGCCGCCCAAAGAAAGCGACTCATTATATCGCGCACAAGAATCTGAAGAAAATAATATAAAAACCTTAGATTTTATGGACATAGAGGCTTTAGTTAAATATGCGGATGAGCCTGATAATACAGATAATTTGGCTTTATATGCCGAAAGGAGAAATAAAGGTTAATGGAATTAAACGTTGATAAGCAAGCGACAATAAAGCCTTTACCAGTTTCTGATTACGAACTTTCACCTGAGGCGGCAGCAAAGATTGCCAAAACAGAGGCAGAAATAAAACGACAAAAAGAAAAGATTGATGCGTTGCTGCGAAAAAAAAGAGCGATAGAGACTGCTGAAAAACAGAAAGCCAGGAAACAACGTACACAGAGACTTATTATTACTGGCGCAAATATCGAAAAAGTTTTGGGTTTTATTCCCGATATGGGCTTATTACTGGGAATAATTTCAGAACACAAACATTTTTTCAATCAAAAAGAGCCTTCTGAACAGGCTGTACACTTTAAGCGTATTGGCGATGAAATTATCGTTAAGTATGAGCTTCAGAATAACGAGAATAAAAAGGATAAAAAATAATTATGGAAAAAATGGATGCAAAGCTAACATTAGCTCTGATTGAAAGAAATGTGAGTGAGATATTACCATTTTTTTATGACGACACAACAGAAGATATAATGGTTAATCCTGATGGGCAACTCTGGATAAATTCGAGTGATAAGGGAATGTACAATACAAATATTGTAATTGATCCGAAAAAACGTGAGGATTTCGTAAAAATTATAGCTTCCAGCTGTGGCACGTTAGCTAACGTTGAAAATCCTGTTTTAACTTGTACGTTACCGATTTGGGGATGTCGTTTTGAGGGGCATATTCCGCCTGTAGTGAATGAAGCAGGGTTTGCAATACGTGTGGGGACAAAAGTTGAATTTTCATTAGACGACTATGTTAAAAGTGATATTTTAAGTGAATATCACTGCCAGGTTATTCGAGATGCAATCAAAGCTAGAAAAAATATATTGATTGTTGGTGGAACTGGTTCTGGTAAAACGACATTAACCAATGCGCTGCTGAAGGAATTTAAAAATTCATCAGATAGGTTTGTTATACTGCAGGATTCTGACGAGCTTCAATGTCCGGCACAAAATAAATATGAAATGTTTTCCACAGATACGGTTACTATAGATGATCTGGTAGCTTCTACTCTTAGACTTTTTCCAAAAAGGATAGTTGTTGGTGAGATTCGCCGCCCACCGGCAGCATATGATTTTCTCAATAGTGCAATGTCAGGTCACCCAGGATCAATGACTACAATGCACGCTGATAGTGTATTAGATGCGCTGCTTAGACTTCAGCTGCTTTTGGAAACACTGTTAAAAGCCCCTCAGGGGTTTATAGCACGGGCTGTTGATTTAATCATATTTATAGAGAGAAATGGGCTGAAAAGGAAAGTATCTCAAGTTGCTATGTGCAGCGGTCATGAGTTAGACGCTAATGGCAATAGTAATTTTATACTTCACTATTATAAGGAGAAAAAAGACGATGTATAAAGAAAAGGTTCCTGATGGATTTGTAGTCATTGTACATAATTCGCTTAATAAACCTAATATGGTTTTTGGTGTGCCGACCGATGCCTTTATGCTCAATGCGCTGCTTTTTGGGTATGTGGGTTTTATCGGCGAAGGATATCCAATAATAGCAGTTAATATAATTATTCATTTTATATTTATGTTTGCGGCCAAACAAGATCCGATTTTTATGCTTTCAATTTTGCGATCTGTGCATATAAAAAAATACTATGATGTATAACGAGGGAGGGGATTAGATATGAGTGATTTTTTTTCACTGCAGGAATATAAGAAAAAACGTAACAGATTAAGTGATGTGCTGGAATGGCTTCTTTTTGTGGCCCCAGGCATAGTTATGAACAAAGATGAATCGTTTATGAAGGTATTTACATTTCGCGGGAAAGACAGAGACAGTAATACTGCTGAAACCTTGATGAATTGTGGTGCTATAGTAAATACGCTGTTAAAAAGATTTGGCAGCGGCTGGGCGTTCTATGTAGAAGCTGTACGAATAAAATGTGAAGAATATCCTACCCGCACTTTTATGGATGCTCTCTCCCAAACATTAGATGATGATAGAAGAATATTTTTTAATGCCGGCCAGCATTATGAAACGAAATACTATATGACTATAATGTATCGCCCACAAGATCAGAAAAGTAATAGCTTTTTCGATTTTATAGTAGAAAAAGAAAAAGAAGCAAAAGATAAAAAGATGGCAGAGCTACTGGAATATATAAACTATTTTCGCAGTGAAACGGAATCATTTGCTTCGCAATTCGCGACAGTAGTAGATTATCTAAGGCCGTTGGATGATAATGAAACTGCGACTTATTTTCACAATTGTATATCCAATAGGCCGCATTTTGTAAATAAGCCAATGCCAGAAGTGTTTTTGGACGAATTACTTCCGGATGCTGCGCTTGTAGGAGGGTTTCAGCCAAGGTTAGGGCATCCGCAAGATCCAGATAGTCAATATATTAAAGTTGTCGCAGTAAAAGGGTTGTCCTCGGGTACATTTCCAGGTTTATTAGACGCATTAAATAGGTTGCCGTTCGAATATCGCTGGGTTACCAGGTATATTTTTATGGATGACCGGGAATCAAAAAGCTATTTGGAAGAATATCGTCGGCAATGGGACAAAAAGAAGAAAACTTATCGTCAGGTAGTGTCTGAATTAATGACTAAAGAACCAGCCGCAAACTACGATCCTGAAGCTGTTGCAAATGTTAATGACGCATTGTCAGCACTAGAATCATTAGGCTGCGGAGAAGTGAGTTTCGGCTTTATAACGATATCTGTTGTGATTAAAGACAAAGATATTAAGTCGCTTGAGAAAAAAGCAGAGGAAATACGAAAAGTATTAGAGTTAAGCGGTTTAACTACCATTAATGAAACTCGCAGTGCTGTTGATGCGTGGCTTGGATCATTACCAGGAATGTGTAAATGGATGCCACGATATCAGGTTGCTAATACTCTTAATTTTGCACACTATTTTCCGTTGTCAGCTGTATGGGCAGGATATCGGTGGAATAAAATTATGAATTGTCCGCCAATACTATTTAGTCAAACTGGTGGCAGCACCCCATTTAGATTAAATCTACACATTGGTGATGTTGGACATACTATGATTGTCGGCCCGACAGGAGCAGGTAAGTCGGTTTTGTTAAATACAATTGCTATTCAAACAAGGGGCATACCTGGAAGCCAAGTATATATTTTCGACGTTGGGGGATCTTCGAGAGTTACTACTGCCGGTGTAGGTGGTGATTACTATGACGTTGGATCAGAAGCTGAAGATGGATTATCTTTTCAACCTCTGAGAAATATAGCAGATGAACAGGAATTGAACTGGGCGAACGAATGGGTGACTGGTTTATATGTCAATCAGGGTATTGAATTGACGCAGCGTGATAAAGCTGATATATGGGATACGCTCAAAAGTATGCAGTCATATGAGAAAGATCTTTTACGTCTATCAACATTTAAGCTTCTTGTGCAGAACCAGACTCTTAAAGAAGGTATAACTCCTTTTACAATGGAAGGCCCATACGGTCGAATACTTGACAGTGATCATGATAATTTAAGTTATGGTAATTGGCAGGTTTTTGAAATGGATAAATTAGTATCATCTTTGAAGGGTGCAATTAAACCTGTACTTACCTATTTGTTCCACAGAATTGAAGAAAATTGTAATGGTCCGTGGACATTTATTATTTTCGATGAAAGCTGGGTTTATCTAAACGACGAGTATTTTTCTGCTTGGATGGAAAAGCAGCTGCGTGTTGCGCGTAAACGCAGAGCCGCAGTAATTTTTGCAACACAAAATATCGAAGATACGATGAAAAGTAAAATTGCTCATGTAGTTGTAAATCAATGTTTGACAAAAATCTATCTGCCAAATGGAGAAGCTTTAAATTCGGTTAATTATAATACTTACTCCGATTTAGGTTTGAATGAAAGAGAAATTAATTTAATTGCACAGTCAGTACCAAAACACGATTATTATTACAAGTCACGTTTGGGTTCACGTAAGTTCGACTTAGCATTAAGTATGTTAGCTATTAAATATGTCGGTGCATCGTCGCCTGAAGAACAAGAAGTTGCTAAGGAAATTTTGAAAAAATACCCAAAAGAAGATTTTAACGATCACTGGTTAGCCAGGTATGCCTCTACTGAAGCTAGAGATTATTATTTAAACTTGAAAGAAAAGTTTAGAAAAGGTGCTTTGTATGAATGACGCAGTGCTATTAAATATAGTTTATATATTGATTGGGGTAGGCTTTACACTATTTATAAAGTGGCAAAGAAATCATCCTAACAGATCAGTAATAGTTCTATATATGATGAAAAATAAAGCAGGATATAGATATTGGAAAAGCAGGTATTGGGAAAATCCAAAAAAAAGAGCCAGCTATCGAATGTATTGTGTAGGAAACTATAACTTATTATTAACAGTGATATGGCTATTATTTTTAGGCATTAATTTTTATTACGATTTTGAAATTATAGTAGGGGCCATGTTAGTTTCTTTTGTATTGTTTGATATTTTCGAAGCAATGAGTCCCAAAAATTTAAAGGAAAAGAGGGAATCCTTTTTCAAATCAGCTTTCAAATCAACTATGGAGAGGTTAGAAAAAAGTGGTGGATTAATTGTTTATGACAGCGTAAGGGACAATCCTTACACTGTTTATGGCAATTACAAGGATATCATTTATTTCGACAAGGTTATTATTACAGACCTTATTAGTAAAAAGTATAGTCTCTGCTGCCGTATCGGAAGGAATAATGAAATCTTTATTTTTGAAAAAAAAACTTCTCAAGAGGAAAGGATGTAGTTAAGTGGATTCGCTTAATGAAGCAATATATGTTTTTGGGTTAGTAGTTACCTATATAATTGTAATTACAGTTATAGATATAAAGCCGCCATACGATCGGATGGTAGAAAAAATAAACTGGTTATTACTTTTACTTATATTTCTAAGACTTTTATATTTTATAAAAAAGCTGATTTAGTAAAGTGAATAATAATAGGGACGATGATTCTGAATAATAGTTTTGCTAAATACTTTACATTGGATAATATTCTGACTATATTTTACAAATTAACTGGCTATATATAAGGAGAAAAAATGATTACAGATGTGCAAATAATGATGTTTCTAGTATGTATAGCAAATATAATTTTTATTAATTATATTTGCTGGAATGGAGATGAGAGAATTTATTATATTGTACTTTCATTGATACTAATGGCTTTTTTGTTGGAATTTGTAATTGAAAATTGGGGATCTGAAATAGTTAGAGCAAAAATGGACCCTTATGATATAGCTTTATTGTCAGTGCTTTTAATAGTAGATTTTTGTATATATATAGAAAGATAAACATTAATGAAAAACTTTACATATTTGGAAAAAAGAGATGCAAAAAAATTTTAGGGAGCTATCTTAAAATGATTATTACAAATACTGAAATAATGGTACTTTTAGTATCATTTATGAATACGTTTATTTATAGTTACATATTTTGGAAGAGGAAAAAATATTTTTTTATTGCGTTTCTGTGTGTTCCTGCAATATTTTTATTATTGGGGAAAATAAGTGCAATGTGGGGTGCTGAAATAGTTCAAGGAAAAATGAAACCAGAATATATATTTTTCTTTACGGCAAATGTTATATTAGCCACGATGTGGATTAATAAGTTCATAAATATTGGAAAAGCAGGTGCTCAGGATAGAAAGTACCCAGAGCAAAACAAATAAAAAATGGCACCTATTTGTGCCATGAGATAAGAGTATATCAGTATGGATATTGAAATATATTTTGACATAATATAAAAAGGAGAAAAAATGATTACAGATGTGCAAATAATGATGTTTTTAGTATGTATAGCAAATATAATTTTTATTAGTTATATTTGGTGGAATCGAAATGAGAAAATTTATATTGTAATTTCATTGATACTAATAGCTTTTTTGTTGGAATTTGTTATTGAAAATTGGGGATCTGAAATAGTTCGAGTAAAAATGGAGCCTCGTGACATAACTATATTGTCGGTGCTTTTATTAGCAAATTTTTATGTATATAAAAAAAAATAGGTATTTTAAGTAGATGTGGATTAATAAATTCATAAACGTTCAGGATAGATAATGAATGTACCAAGAGTAAAACAAATAAAAAATGGCACCAATAGGTGCCATGAGAAAAGAGTATATCAGTTAGATAGATGCAGTATTGTAGAAACGATCATATATAAAATACCTAAACAGAATAAACCCCAAAGAATTGATAGAAGGGCTTGAACATATTTCCAGAAAATTCCACAGGTAATTACAGCAATGAAAGCCACAGCTGAATAGTGACCGGTATCATATAAATATTTTACGGTCAGTACAGCTAAAAGAATTATTACTAGCATTATTAGTGGGAATTTTGATGTTGTTGGTGCTGGTTGAGCAGCTGCAGCCTGGCTATTAGAATATTGCTGTTGGTAATGTTGCTCAGTATATTGATTATTTTGATATGTATTAGCGGTGGCTGCCTGATTAGCTGCATAGTAATCAGCTTCAGATACATATTCCTGCTGCTTAGCTTTATCGCTGCCAGGGAAAGTTACTTCTTCGTCAGCAATATCATATTCGTTCATAAGATTATATGCCATAGCACGAGCTGATCTGGCTTCAGATGCCTCGGGATTTTTGGCTGCTAATAATAGCAATTTGTTTATTCTATTGATTAGTTTAACTCTTTCTGCACTATCCATGATTACACCTACTTACTTAAATTTACCCATTTTGCTTTCACCTTTGATACCATCTTCAAGCTTTGATCTTTTACTTTCATATCGGGACGTACCGTCGGAAAATGTTGTGACAGTTGTTCCCCACTCAGTTTGATATTGATCAACAATGGTTTTGCCGTTTTCAGGATCAACGGTACCAATCAGGGGATTTTTACTTGAAGTATTTGTGCTGGAGGTTTGGTCAGTTTTGGCTGTAGTAGAGCTTGGTGGTGGAGTAGCCTTCTTATTATCGCTGTTGCCACAACCGCTAATGAAAAGTAAGGATATAGCAATCAATAGTAAAAATATTTTTTTCATAGTGGAAACCAACTTTCTATTTCATAGATTTTTTTAAATCACGGTAAAAATTTTCGTGGACGCCTAATAATATTAGTTTTAGTGTTTGAGGATCATAGGTATATGCCAGTAAAAATTGCTTATCTAAAGCTACAAACTTATGAACATAAACGCCGCTTAGATCCTGCTTCTTCTCGGTACCTATAGTTGGATCTTCACAAACTTTCCTGATTTCATCGTCAACGATTTTTTTTTGGTTGTTGTAAAGCCTTTTATATACGCGTTTAAAATTTAGCGTTTGCTCAATTTTCATCTTTCACTACCAAAATCGAATGGTTCAGTATTAGATTCCTTGGCTACTAACAGCTCCGCAATGAAATCAACAGGTAAATCAGGGTTTGCTAACGCATTTTTTCCGACTGTTGCCCAAAAGTTTATTTGTTGGGGAGTGCTACGAAAGTTGGCTTTACCTTCTCGCTGGGCTGAAAGATATAGTTCTCTATCGATACGAATACTTTCTGATCTCATAATGAGGACTCCTTTCTCTAATTAACTTGCGGGAATTTCCCACAACTATATTATAACACTTGTGGCCTTTTCCCACAAGTATTTATTCTTGCTCCCAATGCGGAGGATCGGACTTGAGAGTACCGGTCATACCAAAAAATAAGGGGGTATTTTTTATGCTCAAATTACCGAAAGTTGTAAAAGTATTAACTGCTCGTGGCGATGAATTACCTGCCACAACTCATTCCAAAGCAAGGCGTTTAGTTAGAGATGGCCGTGCAAAGTATATTTCATATGAGCCGCGAACCATTCAACTGCTCAGTGGAACAGGAGAGAATGGAAAGTCAAGCAGTCAAAAAGTATTAGTTCTTGCATTAGTTATGCTTGGAATACAGTTCATTCCAGTTACGATTTCCAGTAACTACATTGTTGGGGCTACCCCTGCAGCTGCAATGACAGTATATGACCCTACAAATCATAAAGAAAATTTGCAGACTAAATTAAATACTATTGAACAACTTGCTAAACAAGCGCAGCAATTACAGAATGAAGCAGCCAATTTAGCAAAGCTAGATCCATCTATGTCAAATGAGACGACTGCAGAGATCCGAAAAGTTATGAACGATTTAAATTCTATCAGAAAAACAGCTAATGTTGTTGGCAATAGCTATGAGCAGGCAATGGCAAATTGGGACGAGATGTTTCCTGATTATGAAAAATGGAATGCCTGCAGCGGTGAAGATTATGCTAAGCAGGTTGAGAAAATAAATAAGAAATGGGAGGAACTGGCCAAACAAAGCACTGCTGCGGCATCTGTTTTCAATGCTGATAATCAGGAAAAAACTGCAAATCAAGTAGAGAAGATTGTTGATGCAAGTCAGAATGCGGAAGGCGCAATGGGAGCGATCCAAGCCGCAAACCAATTAGCCGCTATTACGGTTGGAGAACTGCAAAAAATGGGCGCGATAATTGCAGACAGCGCTCAAACACAAACATTATATTATCAAAAACAGCTTGACGCTGAAAAAGCAGGCAGAAAGCGCACAGAAGAATTTTATGCGAATCAGGAAAAATATAAAAATGTACAGATTCAGGACACAGGTGCTGAAATCGGCAAATTCAAGGACGCCTAATTATGGAAGTAGGGATATTAGATACACTTCTTCAGCAATTTGAAAATATTTTTACAAGTGGACTTGGCGCTGTTGCTGGACACGCAATAGGAGTATTACACGCCTGTTTGTTTATAGACTTTGTTTGGGCATTACTAATGGCAGTTGTTACTGGCGATGCGGAATTTAGTAAGTTTATACGTAAAATAATCGGCTACATTATTTGGATATACATCGTAACCAACTACTCAACATGGATTAACGTAGTTATCGATCTTTTTTCAGAAGTTGGATTAGCTGCAGGAGGTGGTGGTATTGGGACAAACCTAATGAAACATCCTTCTTTAATTATTGATAAAGGATTTGAATTAACACATTCATATCTTACTTGGGCTCGTGAAACTAATACCGGTATTTGGGCCTTTTTTTCCAATTTTGATGCACTATTTTGGGTATATCTTGGGGCTGTAGCTATCGTGGCTGCGTTCGTATTTCTTGCTTTTCAAATTTTTATTACGTATATTGAGTTTTATGTTTTTGCACTTTTAGCAGTATTTTTTATTGCTTTTGCAGTATGGAATAAGACTGCCTGGATATCCGAAAAGGTAATTGGTGGGGTTGTGTCATATGGAGTCAAGCTGATGTTTATGGCAACTATATTGAGCGCTCTTTCACCGATAATAAATACTTTTACGGTTGATGTTAATGGAACACCTAAATTTGATGAATTAGTAGCATCTGCGTCTGCATGCTGGTTAGTTGGGCTTATGGCTTGGCAAGCTCCAAGTACAGCAGCAGGATTGATGACAGGATCTCCGACATTAACAGCAGGAACAATGGCTGGTAATGCTATGGCAGCGGCTGCAGGTGGTGTTGCTGCAACAATGGCAGGTGGCGCCGCTGTCAAAGGTGTTGGCTCAATATTAAGCGGTGGATACAGTGGGACGAAATCAATGGCTGGTCTTGCCGGCGCGGCTATTGGTGGTGGCAGTAATGTTGATGCCCATACTACTCCGTTAGCAGGTGGTCTGCGTGGTATGTACGGCCATCTTGCCGGGCCAGGAGGCATAACTGGTGGGATTAAGGACAGTTTTAGCAGAGGATATCAGACTGGCGAAGGAGCTGTATCTAGCAAAAATTCTTCGGGTGATAGTGGTGGTGGATCATCAGTTGGTGGTACAAATGCTGGAGGTTCTTCCAGTAGTGGTTCGTCAGGAGGATCATCAGGAAGTACGGGTGCAAATTCATCTTCAAGTTCTAGTAATTCTGGAACAGTTCATGGAGAAGGCTTCACGATGTCACAGCCAGGCTCGGGTAGCAATACTTCTTCAACATCAGATAGCGGTAATTCTTCTCCGGCAGGAGCAGGAAATAATACTCAAAATTCAGACGGGGCAGGCAATAGGGCGAATACTCCTCCCAGAGATGCCTTTTCTCAACCGCCTTCTAAGTCAGGTGGTGGAAGTTCACTCGGTACAATGGCAATATTAAGTCAAGCACAACAAGCTGTACCACAGGAAGCACATCCAAGTGGTGGTATGCAGGCACAAATAAAACATGATGATTAAGAGGTGCAGGAAGTGAAAAAAGTTACTGCGGTTACTCTGGCCGCACTTATGGTTTGTAATGTTGCATTAGCTGGTAATAGTGTTAATACCCGGCCGACTATGCGTGAGAGAATAAATAGAATACTGCAGGAGAGCGGGCTGCACGTTTTTTTAGAGGAAAAAGACACGGAAAATGATATGCCGATGGGGAGTGAGGTCCAGAATAAAGTTTTAGAATCTCAAGAGTTTATTGAGCCTATTGAAAATGAGCCTGAAGTAGTTGAAGAAGCAAAAAGAGTCAGAGAACAATTTGCTACGCTGATCAAGCAGGCGAAACAAAATTCAGAACCAGCTACCAGCACAAAAAAAGAGCCTTCTGAGCAGGCGAAAGCCACACTTGAAAAAGATAAGCTAGAGAAAAATCAAAATGTTTTTAACAAAGAATTAGATACCAGCAACGTGTTCAATAATTACGATATTGCCGAAAGCCAGGAAATCTTTGGCCTGGATTTCGAACCTGAGCCTGGCAGTAATATTTTGTTTGATGAAACGCCAGTACCCGAAGATGATGCCGTTCACTTCGAATATTCAGCAGGAAGCACATATCGTATCCTATGCCGGCCTGGATTTATAACCGACGTTAAATTTCAACCGGGCGAAAAAATACAGCGGATTACTGCTGCAGATCGAACGAATTGGCAATATAAACATTTAACAACGGCAGATGGTGTCTTTCATTTGTATATTAGTCCGAGTCAATATAGGCTTGAAACTAATGTGATAGTTATAACAGATCGCCATAACTATCAGCTCATGCTCGGCACAGCTAAAAATTTTCATCCGATTGTATGCTGGGACTATCCTCAAGAATACTACGAACAGCAAGATCCAAAGAGCATACCGCTGGAAGTTGAATCTGTTGATGCCTTAGATTTTGGATATAACGTATCAAGGGGGGAAACTTACGCCTGGACGCCGGAGTTTGTTTTTAATGATGGCTTTAGGACTTTTATAAAACTTCCTGAAGGTGCTGCTGCAAAGTATAGACCTGTATTACTGTTAAATAAGAGAGGCCGCCTTATATTAGGCCAATATTCAATAAAAAATGATTCCCTGGTTGTTGGAGAATTAATTGACGAAGCCATTCTCGTTGTTGGAAAATCTGCAAGTAAAAAAACAGTAAGAATTAATAAACAAAGGTGATAGATGTGAAAAATGATACTGAAATGATTGAATTAACAGCTGAAGAAGCTCAGGAGTTTGGTGCTTTTGTAGAAACAGCTATTACATTGGAAGATGTTTTAGTGGATGGTGAAAATGATGGCCCAGATAGATAAGCTGCAGGAAGCACACAAAGCGATTGCTGAAGAAATAATTAAAATGTTGGAAAAGGGGACAGCTCCCTGGCAATGTCCATGGGGTATGAACGGCACAGATGGTTTCCTGCCAATAAATGCGGTTACGGGAAATCGTTACCGTGGAGGGAATGCAATTCATTTGTTGTGTCTGCAGGTCAATAAAGGCTATCAAGATCCACGTTGGTTTACCTTTAAACAAGCTAATGATTTAGGTGCCAGGATAAACAAGGGTGAAAAAGGCGCTTTGGTTGAATATTGGCAGTTTTCAGTTAAGGAAAAAGATGAAAAGGGCAATGAAGTGGAGTTAGCACTGAAGAAGCCCAGAGTATTCAGAGCTGTTGTTTTTAATGCTGAACAAATAAGCGGTTTAAAACCTTTTGAGAAACCAGTTTTTAATTGGAAATCAGAAGAACGTGCTGAAAAAATCCTGACTGCTGCAGAGGTGGAAATTCAGACTGACTATACATCGCGTGGTGCTTTTTATTCGCCAACGGCTGATGTTGTTAGATTACCTCCCAAAGAAGCCTTTAAAACAAAAGAAGATTATTATGCAACGGCGCTACATGAAATTGGTCATAGTACAGGTCATCCAAGTCGGTTATCACGTGATATGTCCGCCTTTTTTGGTACACCTGAATATGCACGAGAAGAATTAAGGGCTGAAATTGCATCTATGCTTCTCTGCCGGGATTTAAGTATAAGCAATTTGCAGATGGATGAACAACATGCAGCGTATGTAGATTCTTGGATAAAAGCTCTCCGTAAAGATCCAAATGAGATATTCAGGGCTGCTGCTGATTCTGAAAAGATTTGCGATTATCTATATTCCCAGGAACGGAAATTAAACCTTCTTTTAGATAGGGTTAAAGAAAATATACCAGTTGAGGAACTTGAAAGGCGATTAGAACAAATACGAACCTTTGAAGATAAACCTTATAAGAAGTCTGCATATGATGAATACTACCGAGCTGCTAAAAAGCAATTGGGTGATGAAGGTTTCGCTTTCAAAATTCGGGATTCACGGGTTGCTGAAGTATTATTCACTGCTGGCTTTAACAGTGAAATTATAAAAAAAGTAATAAGTAAATGTAGTCCAATGGCGACGCCAGAAATGGCACAGAATATAGTAAAAAGTCTTTTGCCTAAATTTGAAAGGACATTTGAGTTGGAGAGATAGCAGTGAAAATTTATAGGATTCTTTTGATGATCATAGCGATAGTATCATTCTCGGCAAGTGCTTACGCTGCGCCGATTACGTCACCATTCGGGTGGAGAGTACATCCCATATCAGGTGAGTGGAAGTTTCATTCTGGTATGGACATTGGATATGAAGAAGGCACTGCGATACCGGCAATGATGCCTGGTACTGTTGTATATAGTGCATGGTATGACGGTTATGGATATACCGTCATACTTGAGCATGAGAATGGCGACCATACGTTATACGGTCATTGCAGCGCACTATATTGCAATTATGGACAGTACGTCGAAAAAGGTACTGTTATTGCTGCAGTCGGCAGTACAGGCTATAGCACGGGACCACATTTGCACTTAGAGTACTGGCATAACGGCGTATATGCCGATCCTACTTTATTATGGAGTTGATAAAAGGGATGAGGATACAAAAAAAGGATATAAATATGAAAGAAATAGGGCTTCGATGCAGAATTATGCGTTATTCCAGACATCTAAGCCAGGCAAAGCTTGCGAAAGAACTAGGCTATTCAACTGCTAATATCAGCAATTTTGAAAGAGGGCTTGTGAGAATATCCCTAGATTTAGCACTCGCTTATAGTGACTATTTTAATGTATCACTGGATTACATAGTCAAAGGACAGCTAATATTACCAGAAGATACCAAATACAGGCTGGATAATGGGGGAGTATAAGCCGTTTACGAATTAATAGAAAGGGGTGTAGCAGTGTTTTATATCTTAAACATAAACTGCGAATCAACAGTGGTTGTTGGCGTTGATGTAGTTAAAAACGTTTATAAAGTAAAAGATGTATTTGAAGTAAATTCAGGGTATATGGATTTTCTTGAAGGCAAAGTTTCAGATCGACTATTTAATGAAATTGTAGATTTCCAATCCCATAAATATTATGTCGTACTATCTGATGCGGTATATAGCTGTGGGTCTGTGTCTATGGATACTTTCACATACGCTGAAAATTTTAATGATATACAGCAGCATTCTGTGTACAAAAAATTGATACCGAAAGGCCTCGAACTTCAGGAGTTTGTCGGCACAATGCTTATTGACCTTGTGCCAAAAACAGAACGTCAGTTTTTTGCATCTGCCGCTTTTGTAAAAAAGGAGCTGATAGCCAATATCAAAAGTTATTTTGAAAGCAAGGAAGCAAAACTATTTGGTATCACGACAGATGTTTTTGCTCTAGTGCATCCCTTGAAGGAATCATACAGTACCTTTTTCCTGGAGATCGAAACGGGGAAATATGTCATTCGTTATCCTGAGGGAATTATCGTCTTTGATAATATTGCCTTTTCAAAAGAGGCTGCAATGCTTTTAATGATGGAGCATGCACAGCGTTTGTTTAGCTACGAAAAAAAAGAGGGGTTACCGCCTATATTGGATTTATCGGCTGAAAAAAGGCAGTTTGATTCTAAGCTTTCTATGGGCGTTTCAACCAATCGGATGAAAGAAGTATATGCGTCCGTGGGTGTTTGTGCCGCTTGGAGTGGGAAGCCCCGTGAGAGGAAGCCAGCCCCTCCACGAGAAGCAAACAGCTATATATCAAGTAAGGAAGAAGGGGATGCAAATGGATTCTCAATCTCAAAACTTAGGGAATTTTTTAACTCCAGAAGAAACAAACAAAGCTGAATACGATTACAATAAGCCGGTTATCAAAATGACTTTTATCGCCGTGCTGCTTTTTGTTTTGACAGGCATTGCCTGTGAATTTCTAAGCATTGGTTATGCCTGGTATAGCTTCAGACCGGTTCAGTACGATAGTGAAGCTTTTGCTGCCGGTCAAAAAATCCAAAATGAATTGCAAAAGCGCGCTGATCTAATTAAAGAAAGCAGGCCCAGCGGTATAAATGTAATAGCAGTTATGGCTGCGGTAATGGACGCAAAGCCTAAAGATATCACGCTGACAAGCATAGATATAAGCGAATCAAGGTCAACTTTCACAGGGCAGGCACAATCTTTAGATATAGTAAACTCATTTTGCAACAGCATTGATTTGACAGGTCATAAAGCGACAGTTGAAAGCATCAAAACACCAAGCGAAAGCGAAGTGAATAAAATGCAGCAATTCGTTATAAGTGTCGAGCCGCTGGCTAAAGCTGCCAAGTCCAAGCCGACAGGGGGTACTGATAAATGATAAAAATGATGCTGAAACAGTACTCGGAAGATAAGAGCCTTTTCAGAAAAAACATGGATATGGCTTTGATCCTTATTGTAGTTGGGTTAGTAGCAATATATTTTTTAAACAGTTTCCGTGTGAATATGATTGCAAGCTATTCCCAACAATATGAGCAATCTGTTGCCAACAAGACCTGGCTGGAAGAATTTGACGTAAGTGCTAATAAAAAGCTGCTAAACAATATGCTTAAGCCAGCCGCATATGAAAATGTAGAGCTGGTGCAGCAGGCGCAGTTAGACTTGATACGAAAAAACCGCCTGACGATCTTAAACGTCAATAAAGGAGCTGCTCCGGCACCGGGAACAGGTGGCAAAAAAAAGAAAATCCAATATGCAGAAACGTCCGTAACACTAACAGGAGCCTGGAATGATATTGTGGCGTGCCTGAATGAATTTGAGAAAAATCATTTGGTTGTTATCAACAATTTGCATCTTGGCACGAATCCGAGAAGCGGGCAAATCGAGCTGCAGATCAAATTCAGAGTATTTTATGTTTAGGTGGTGAGAACATGAAAAAGATAAAAGGTACAACGCAGTTATTGGTGTATAGTCTTGCAGTCCTTTCTTCGGCCGGTATGTTTTTAACAATATTTGCTGCAACTTCGCCGACTATGCCAGAAACGAAAAAGCCAAACGTCAGTGATTTCAGCCAGCTGCATATGCAAATGGGCCAGACAGTTTTTGCTGCCGCTTCTCCGTTTCCGGACAAAGTAGATCTAACACCAATATCAGGTATGGAAACAGGCGGATTAGCACAAATGCTGCCGCCTAATTCTCCGGTAGTCCCTCCGATGCCAGGTAATGCGCGCGGTGGTGGACACGATGATGTATTACGTGTCATCGGCATTCTCCCGCCTGATGTAGCGATCCTTCAGTGCGCGGGCCGAACAGTAACAGCGAAAATAGGTACTCAAACGCCCTGGGGAACGTTAAGCAGCGTATCGAAAGCTGGCGTAACTGTTGGTGGAGATTGGGTAGCTTTTAAAAAATAATATATGGTGGTGACATAAATAATGAATTTTCGTAAAAAAATATCAGCATTTGCCTTAGCCGCAATGCTATGTGCAAATAGCTGCAGCGTGTTTGCCAGCGAAGCCTTTGACGTAGACTTCGCTCCTGGCACACCGATTGTAGACGCCATCCGCAGTCTTGGATACAGAGCAAATAAAAATATAGTTATCAACGGTGATCTGAGCGGAACAGTAGCCCTTAGCTTGACCAATACGAACTTTGGTAAAGCGATCGATGTCTTGGCACTTACGCACGGCTTTAGCTACGAGTATAAAGGCGACGTTGTTCTGGTATCGCCGTCGAAAACCATGAGCATCATGGAAACTTTTAATGTGAAACATTTGGATCTCGAAGCTGCCAAAAAGCAGATGGAATTGATTTTGGACGAAGATAAAATCTTCGTAAATGCCGATAATAATACCATATCCGTTAATGGATCTACAGCGCAAATCGATAAAGTACGGGATCAGTTAAAGCAGTTGGATGTCGCCCAGCCACAGATCCAGGTACAGGCAACAGTTGTTGAGTTAAGCCGAAATAAAACAAGGGATATGGGGCTGAATTTCAGCTCTGAAGGCTGGAGCAAAGATACATCAGTTGGTGGCTATAACGGCTTTAAATTTGGTATCACAGCCAATCACGAAGAAACATTTTCCAAAGGCAAGATTTTGGCTCGGCCGTCTGTAACAGTTTTTAATGGCCGCAAAGCATCGATCCTGATGGGCGATAAAGTGCCGGTATTTACGAGTACGTCAACATCATCAGAAAATACGGATAATACCGTAACCGTTGATTATAAAGATGTCGGCGTCAAGCTGGAAGCTATTCCGCGTATTAACGATGACGGCGATGAAACTATCACCATGACGATTAAACCCTCGATCTCGACAATCACACAGTGGGTAGAATCCGGCAACAATAAGGCGCCGCAGATCTCCACCCGCGAAGCTGAAACTATCGTTAGAGTTAGATCAGGAGAAACGATCTTTATCGGTGGACTGCTGAAAGATGAAGAAGTCAAGAATATTAAAGCTGTTCCGTTCCTGTCGAAAATTCCTCTGTTTGGAGAGATATTCAAGTCACGCTCAACGGAAAAGAAGAATACAGAGATCCTAATTGCAATCACACCTACTATTGTCCGTGACGAATTTGGCCGTCCTAAAGTAGAAATGCAGCAGACTTCGCCAGCCCTGCATAAAGAACTTACTACCTTGCAAGACGAGCGTATGGATCACAATATTTCTTCTGAGCAGCAGAAGACTCTTGAAGTTGAAAATGCTGTCCTTGAAGCAAAATTGAAGAAGATGGAAGCTGAAAAAGAAGCTTTGGAAAAAGAAAAAGCAGAACTGCGTAAAAATAAAGCGACAGTTGAAAAAGAGCTGAAAAAGACAACGGACACTATGAAAAAATTCATAGAAAAAGCCAGGGAGTGATATCTATGAATGAATTTGCTGAAGAAAAAATCGATAATATAACGTGCGATTCCTTCAATTTTCAGGAGAGCCTAGCTGATATTGATATTACAGAAGCAATAGTATCGCTTGTTGACAGATCTATTGCGATAAACCGGCATTTAATGCCGATCAAATATGACAGGGAAAGCCAGGTCCTGCTGCTTGTTACCTACGACACTGAAAATATACTGCAGAAGAATATCATTTTAGATCAGCTTCAAAAAAACAAGCCTGGGAAAATTAATGATATCAAAATCTTAATGGTCGAATATGATGAATTCAGCCCGGTATTTGAACGCTTTTTTGGAGTTTCTTCCGGAGATACGTCCAATGACAGTAATGCTGATTTCGTACAAGGCAAAACATCAGCTGCACAGGACCTTTTCGACCGCATCAAAAGCGAAGCCAGGCAAATGGGTGCAAGTGATATCCATATCACGCCTTACCGAGTTGGAGCAGTAGTGCAATTCAGGATTCACGGCAAATTATATAAGCCTAATATTGATATTGACGAGGCGATGAAAAATTCGCTGGCCAACGTAATCAAAACCTGGTGTCACCTTAACACCGAAGTAAAAAAAGTGCCTTTGGACGGATCTAAGAATGAAGGGGACGCCGATTATCGTATAAGTACGTATCCAACGGTCGTTGGCGAAAAAATAACCATTCGTATCTTTGACCAGGGAAATAAGTTGTCGAGGCTTGATAATTTACATATGCACCCTGAAGATCTTGAAACCATAAAACTAATGCTGATGGCTCCAAGCGGCATGATCCTCTGTACCGGCCCGACAGGCAGCGGTAAAACAACGATCCAATATGCCGCGCTTGCTGAAAAGGGCAGTAAAGACAATATAATCCTTTCGATCGAAGATCCGGTCGAGCAGAAAATCGATGGCGTATCACAGTCACAGGTAACGATCCTGCAGGACAATGAGGCGATGTCGAATACCATGATTAAAGCACTGCGGGCCTCACTGCGCCAAGATCCTAATATAATCCTGGTCGGCGAGATCCGCGACTATGACACTGCAGATGTCAGCATCCAGGCATCACAAACAGGTCATCTGGTTTTCAGTACGCTGCACACGAAGTCAGCTATCGCTGCTGTTGATCGCGTAGCAAATATGGGAATCAGCAGATATCAATTTCTTTCGGAGATAGTTGGCATTATTGGTCAACGTTTGCTGGCACGCAGTTGCCCGCACTGCCGCGAAGAAATAGTTAGCGAATACAATAAGCTGCTGCCGAAGAAATATTTAGAACAGCTTCCTGGTGGCATAACTATGCGGTCAAAAGGCTGCAGCAAATGCGGTAACACGGGCATTGTAGGTCGGCTGCCAATACTGGAGATAATTCGGTTCAACGATGAACTTAGAGATTTGTTCAGCGAGCAGGTCGGCTGGGTAAAAAGTAAAGAGCTTCTGAAAAAGAATAATTTTATCACTCTTTGGCAAAGAGGCTTTGAATTGGTAAAAAATGGTGAAGTTTCACTCGAGGAACTTTGCAGTGAACTGGCTGTAAGTGAAGATTAGAAAGGGGGGAGTTTATGTTTGGCTCTATAAAAGAATGGTGGTGCAAACCTTCGTATAAAGAATTCTGGTTGCTGTTTATACATCTGCGGGCGCTGCACCAGAGCGGTGTCACTATGAGTGAAGCAATGGAAGTAATTGCCGTGTCACATAACAATAAAGCGGTCAGGGACGCTGCTCGGCAGATCGCAAGAGATATTGTTGCCGGCGACGAAATAAACATTGCTTTCGCAAAGCAGAAGATTTTCAGCAAAATGATTTGTGAAACGATCCAGGTAGGCGAGAAAAGCGGAAAATTAGATAACGTATTCGACCATTTGGTGACGCTTATGAAAATCAGGTGGGAGCTGCGTGATAAAATCCGTGTTGCTTTGTTCAGCCCTGTAATTTCGATTATTCTTGCCTTTTGCCTGTTTGTGTATTTTGTTGTGTACTCGATCCCGAGCTTTAAACAGCTCTATGCAGATACCGGCGTTGAAATGTCAGAATCACTGCTGCTCCTGGAATCTTCGGTCAATATGATATTTGAATACTGGTATGTTACCGTTTTTGGTATTTATCTGATTTCCAAGATCTGCAGTTGGCTCACTTTTTCAAGTAAAGAGTTAGTTGATAACATAAAATTGAATTTGCCGATTTATAAAAAGCTTCACTACAGCATATTGCAGTTTGAATTTACATCTAATTTGTCGCTGCTTATTTCTTCGGGCATTCCGTCTTATCAGGCACTAGAGAACATTGCGGGTACATTTTCTAACGGGCGCCTGCAGAAAATCGTTAAGAATGCTGCTACTGCAATGGTTGGTGGTGGTGAGATAGCAGGCTCAATCATAAGCGCGAATAAGAAGGACAGAATCTTATCAGAAGCCGTATTGAGTTTTGTCACGATCGGCGACAAGACAGGGAAAATGGCTGACAATATGGAGATAGCAACTTCCTACACTAATGCGGAATTAAAAACAACATCCGAAGAAGTAGCTAAACATTTTGCCTTTGCGATATTGATACCGTCTGTATTAGCGGTCGGCATGATGTATGCAATGGTCTTATATCCGCTCTTTGATATTTCTGAGCGTATGTTTGAATAGGGAGAATAGCGATGCCAAGAAAAAGCAAAGGTTTTACATTGATAGAGCTGGTCGTTGTTATGTCGATTATTGCTGCATTGCTTGCACTATCTGCCCCTAAAGCCAGTGAAATGATGAAATCGGGCAGAAGAAATACTACTGCGATGGCAGTAAACAGCTTGGTTATTGGTATTGGACAATATCACTTCGAAATGCAGTCAATGCCTGAAAACTTAGAAGCCTTAACTAAAAAACAAGGTCAATTTGGGCCGTGGGCTACTAAAGCCGCACTCAAAGATGAGTGGAACAATAACTTTAACTATAGCTATGATCAAAACGACAGGCTTTTCGCTGTATGGTCCTCGGGACCGGATGGAACAAATAGTTCTGGGAGTAATGTAACGGAGAAATTTTCCGGCGACGACATAGGCACAGTAAGCCAATACTAATATTTTTTAGAAAGAAGGAGTAAATCATGAAATGTTTATCTATTAATTATTTGCAAGCTCAAATGAAACGGAAAGCTGGTTTTACGCTGATTGAATTAATTGTAGTAATGTCTATATTAGCTGTGTTGTTAGGGGTAGCGGCCAGCAAATATTCCAGCGCACAGCACAATAAAAGGATGATCACCGTTGATAACGATTTGAAAGTTATTGCAACTGCCATGCTGCAGTACGAGCAAGACAGTTTAACCGCTTCTTTTCCAAGTACAGTAGATGAATTATTAGAGGGCTTACCGGCATCTGATTCACACGATGGGCAAGCACATGAATATATATCTTTGAAGAGCAGAGGCGATGATGTCGATAAGTTTGTTGACCCGTGGGGAAATGACTATGTTATTGATGTAAATAACAGAACAGTTTCCTGCACACCCAAAGACGCTTTTGGCAAGGATCTTCCAACAGTAAAACAGGAGTTCTAACCACTTGATTGGAGGCAATTATGTTAAAGGTCTTTTCTAAACATACAAATACCCCCCCATATCTGACAAGTCACGTCAGCTAAGGGGCAATGGTCTAATTGTTGTATTTCTGATAGTAGCATTTCTTCTAACCACGTTAGGAGTAAATGCTGCCAGATTACAACAATCAGTCTTATCTGCAACAAGCAGTAATGTAACTGCGCTGCAGGCATACCAATATGCCGAAAGTAAAGCAGATACTATCAGGGTTACCAAATATAATAGTCTAACAGCTCAAAACAAAAAAGATATAACGGACAGCAATTATCAGGATGAAGTACTGCTTTCGGAAGAAAGCAGTATTGAGGAACATAAAGAACGAACTGCTACGATAAATGTTTACTTAAAAGGTGATTCATGGCCGCGCGCGTCACTGAAACTAATACGTTCTTCGATGGAAAAAAGCACGGGCGTGCCAATAGGTACGATCCTTGCCTGGCCGTCACATACTTTACCAGCAGACGGTGGAGTTTGGCTGCTGTGTAACGGGCAAAGTACTGCCGGTTATCCTCAGCTGAGTGCGATTGTTGGAAACAATGTGCCTGATTATCGAGGTGTGTTTCTTCGTGGTTATGGAAGCCAGACAAGCACACACTACGGTACAGTAACACATTCATCTGCAGCTCTTGGTGAGCTGCAGGGTGACGCGATAAGAAACATTACCGGCACAGTAGGTGGCAATATGAGACCAACGCATGGATCGGGTGCTTTTTATCTGGTGTCCAATGGCCCCCAGGGCAATAAAACATCTAACGATGGTGCCATTTTTGGATTTGACACCAGTCGTGTTGTTCCAACAGCAAATGAAATTCGACCTGTAAACAGATCCGTAAATTGGATAATAAAAGCTGCATAATTACTTGATTTTAATACCTGAGCTGTAGAAAGGAATTTTTATGAAAGTCTACGGCAAAAACACAACTACCCCCCCACATCTGACAAGTCACGTCAGTTAAGGGGCAATGGTCTAATTGTTGTATTTTTGATAGTCGCATTCCTTCTAACCACGTTAGGAGTAAATGCTGCCAGATTGCAACAATCAGTCCTTGCATCTACTAATAGCAATAGTATTGCTTTGCAAGCGTATCAATACGCTGAAAGCAAGATAGATTTTCTAACTTTAAGAGGGTATAAAAATTTAACAGCTCAGGCAAAATCTAAAATTCAAGGTACTGATTATCAAGATGAGGTGCAGATTGGCCAAGCAACTACTTTACCTGATGGTATACAGCGAAAAACGGTTACAACGAATGTCTACCTGAATAGCGAAAAATCACCACGAGCATCGATAAAGAAATTTTTCTATAGTATAGATCCGACAAGCATCGATATAGGTAGTCCGGAATATTTAGGTGCAACAGATGGTGGATCTTTTAGTGGTATTGCCAAAACAGCAGGGTTTATTGTTGCTGCAGGAAGTAACAAACCACGTTCGCTAAATGTTTATGTAAATGGAACATTATTAGGTTATGTTGTCCCAAGAGGATACGGAACGGGTGATATTCAGGTTTGTGTACCGGTTCCCAAAAACGCCAGTTGGTCTATCAGTGGAAAATGTTCCTGGGCGTATTGGATGCCTTTAAAATCTTGAATTTATTGACCTGGCTGTAAAAGGAGTTTTATTATGCAGCGTAAGGTTCAAGGCTCTAGTTTAATTATAGTATCTCTTATGGTCGCATTTCTTTTAACTGCATTAGGAGTAAATGCGGCTAGATTGCAGCAGTCGATTTTATCTGCAACAAACAGCAATATAACTGCACTGCAAGCATACCAATATGCCGAAAGTAAAGCAGATATTGTCAGAGTAACCAAATATAATAGCCTACTAGCTCAAACAAAAACAGATATACAAAACAGTAATTATCAGGATGAAGTATTAATATCTGAGGAAAGCAATGTTAATGACCATTTAGAACGAACTGTAACTGTTAATGTTTACCTTAAAGGTGAACTGCTGCCGCGTGCTTCTGTAAAACTTGTTCGTACATCTTTAGAGGCATCAGATATACCTGATGGTTCAATAATACCATGGTATGGAAATCTCGCAGAGATACCAGATGGCTGGTATCTTTGTGATGGCTCCAGTGGCACTCCAGATCTGCGCGATCGTTTTATAGTAGGGGCTGGTAGTGTTTATAACTTAGGTGATATCGGTGGGCAAGAATCAGTTAAGCTGGAGGCTTCTGAGCAACCTAATCATTATCATTATTTTGGTTACAACTATAGCAGCAATAATGGTCAGTTTCCATGTATACGTGATAGAGCATTAATACCTAAATATCCTGCTTCTGCAAATGGTGCAGGAGTAACTGCATCAAAATGGAATGGATCTAATGGTGGCAATTGGTGGGGATGGGATGGTGGAGGCAGTTCATACTTGTTGAGTAACCTTGTAACATCACTAGCATATGGAACCGCTGCCGATAAAGCACATGAAAATCGACCTCCATATTATGCTTTATATTACATTATGAAAAAAAACACTTGAAATTTTTAATTGAAGTATAGAAAGTATTTTGAGTAAAAATATTTTAAGTAAAGGAGAAATAATAACAATCATCAATTTTAAGATGGTTTTTATTATACATGTCTATATGCTATTTTTGCGGTGCATAATCGTAATGGGATTAATGGGACTACTTTTATCTCATCCGGGTATATTGCCTAAAACAATACGTCAAACTGAAAACGATAGATCACTTATCGCACAGGCAACAATAATTGATAAATCAATCATTAAGTTTTACCGGATGCGCAGCGAGCTACCTCCGGATCTTTCGAGAGATACACTGAAAGAAATGGGGATAATGCAGTTGACTGATAGCAAAGTTTGGACATACAAAAATAACGGTAACAGCTATGTTCTAACAGCCAAACTTTCATCAAAAACATATACGTCACCATATTCTAATAAATCCCTTCCTGATGTCATTCGTTATCCTGAAGGATATCAGGATAACGATTAGGAAGTGCTGGAATGGAAATAATATATTACTTATATATAGCAGTAACATCATTACTGCTTATAAAAATTGCTTATATCGACCTTAAAACGCAGTATATCTATATTAGCGATCTTTCTCTATTCGCTGTAGTAATTGCGTTTTATAAAATTTATATCGGTGATATGCTTTCTTCAGCTTTTGCTGCCGCAGCAGCAGGGATTTTTGGCTATGTCATTTACAAGATAAGTTATTTGATCTACCAGGAAGAAGCATTTGGGCTTGGTGACGTTTTTTTGATTGCTATACTTGGTTGCTATTGGTCATGGCCGCTGATTGTGCATTTTATATATTTTTCTTTTTTACTGGCCGGCATTATCGGGTTAGTGGTTTTAGCTTTTACAAGAAATAGAAAATATAGAATCGCTTTCGGTCCTGTTCTAAGCATCTCGGTTTTTCTTTATTATTTATGGGGTTTGCCAGACATTTATAGCATTATATCAAAAATATTATTATAAACATCGTTTTTAAGACGTTTTATTTTGACTACAGGTAGAAACATAAGCTAAACGATTTTGAACGCCCTTAAAACGGATTTTATTGTGATGTTTTTACAATTTTCACAGCATATATGCATAATATTTGCACACACGAAAGGATGTGACTAAAATTAGATTATTTATCGCTGAAAAAGAAACCATCGCAAACAAAATAGCTGAAGCAATTGACGGATCTTTCAAAAAAATAAAATGCTGCGAAAGCTATTACCTATTGTCGGCCAATGATATTATAGCTTTCCTTCAGGGACATATCTTAGAAATTCCAGCGCCCAAGAAATTAAATCCTGATTGGGAAGAATGGAAGTTATCGTCATTACCGCTTAGACTGAAAGGATATCCGCTAGAAATAATTCCAGCCAAAGCAAAATATTTCAATGTCTTAAAGTACATTCTTGCAACCCATGAAATCAAAGTAATCGTAAATGCTGCAGACTTTGATCGCGAAGGTCAGCTTGTTGTAGATGAAGTGTTAAATGAACTACGTAACGAATTACCTGGCGAAGTTGAGATCAAACGATTAATTATAAAAGATACATCAGTCGTTGGATTGAAGCAATCTATTGCTTCTATGCCCAACAATGATGATTGTTCAGGTATGAAGTTAGCAGCGCTCGCTCGATCAATAGTTGATTGGCATATAGGTTATAACTACCCGCGCTTTTTTTCGCTGTCTGCACGTGCAAGAGGTTGGGATGGGTTATTGCTTACACCAGGCAGGGTAAAAGCACCAACAAACGCCTTTGTTGTCCTAAGAGAACGAGCTATACAAAACTTTGAAAAAGTGCAGCACTATGGTTTTTCTGGATATTTTAAACCCGGAGTAGGATTGCCAATTAAAGCGATCTGGCAAAAACAAGAAAAAACAAAAGGTTTAAATAAAGATGGGCTTCTAACTGACATTATTGAAACGCGCGCCTTACATGAAAAGATGCAACCAGGCAAAATCGCTACAGTGAATAATGTTATATCCGAGATTAATGATATAACTCCACCATTGCCCTACTCGTTATCAAAACTGCAATTAATCGCTGATAAAAAGTTCGGTTTTTCGCCCGCAAAAACAGAACAGTTGTGCCAATTGCTTTATGAAAAAGGATATACCTCTTATCCTCGGACAAATTGTGAATACTTGCCTACTGAACAACGAAATGAGGCAAATGTTATTTTAAAAAACTTAAGCTTATCAGGATCAGAAACATTAAGAATCGTTGTAAACAGATCTGATTTAAGCATTTTATCAGAATGCTGGAATGATAGTAAAATAACATCGCATAGTGCAATAATTCCAACGGTTACCCCATGTAATGTAAAAGCATTATCAGAAGATGAGCGTAGCATTTATACGCTTATAGCCTTGAATTATATCTATCAATTTATGCCCTCTTATAAAGTAGAAACTGTAACCGTCTTAATCGATTATAATGAAGAAATCTTTCGTGCCAAAAAGAAAAATATAGTAGACATTGGCTGGAAGATAGCGGAAATTGAAGAATCAAAAGAAAGTGATAATAATTCCAGCATGAAGGTAAATGTTGGTGATGAACTGCTTATGCTCCAGCTGTTTGATACAAAAGATAATACAAAACCACCTGAACGCTATACTGAAGGTACATTACTTTGGGCAATGAAAAACGCTCACAAATATTTACAAGATAAATCATTACAAAAAATTCTTGCGGCTGCTGATGGCATAGGAAGAGAGGCTACAAGAGGTGCTATTATTGAGGAGCTTCTTGAGAGAGGATATTTCGTAAAGCAAAAAAAATATCTTATCCCTACAAAAAAAAGTATGCAGATGTTTGATTTTTTACCGGATTATCTGAACTATCCTGATTATGCAGCAATGCTAGAACTGCAGTTAAATGAACTTGAAAAAACCAGCAACCCAGCCCTATATAATACAATTATCAGAGATGCTTTTAACCAAATATCTGAAATATGCAAAAGTCCAATATCAATACCTGAAAAAGAACCCATCATTTGTCCAAAATGTAAGAAAGGTTATTTAAAACTTATCCGCAGTAAAAAATCAACATTTTGGGCTTGCAGCACCTTTAATAAAGATGATCCTAATTCATGCAGGGTGACATTTAATGATGCAGATGGTGAACCAATTTTATCTGCAGATTTAAATAAAAATCAGGGTATAAAATGCCCTATATGTAAAATAGGCTATCTAAGATATCTTGATAATATTAAAATGTGGGGCTGCAGTAATCATATCAACGGATGCAATGCTCTTCTTAGTGGGTCGTCTAAAGAACCGGTTATTATACCTTGCCCAAAATGCAAAACTGGATTTTTGAGAAAGACTAAAGGCTCTAAAGGCTACTTTTGGGGCTGTACTAATTATAAAATAGGCTGTAAATCAGCTTATCAAGATATTAATGACCAGCCAAAAATTTAATTTAAAGGAGAAAAACAATGAACAAAGTTATTTTAATGGGGAGATTAACGAAAGATCCGGATGTACGTTACACTCAAACAGGCAAAGTTGTGTGCCAATTCACTTTAGCTGTAGACAGGCCTTTTACTAATCAAGAAGGTCAAAGAGAAGCTGATTTTATTACTATCGTTGTATGGGGTAAAATTGCTGAATTATGTGGAAATAGTCTTGCTAAAGGTCACAAAGTCCTTGTAGACGGTCGTCTACAAATTCGCAATTACGATGCTAAAGATGGCACTAAGCGTTGGGTGACAGAAATAATTGCCCATTCTGTAGAATTCATTGAAAAGAAAAAAAGTGCAGCTACAGGAAGCGAGCCAATAGGCGGCAATTTAGAAGAATTTGGCCCTGCCGTGCCATTCGATGAAGAAATACCCTTTTAATAGGTGATAATATGATTATCTACGAAGTACGCTTACACAATTTAAACAAAATTATAATCAGTGAATACAATGCGCAAATAATACCGTCTATAGACGGTATTATTCGCTATCGTTTGTTTGAACCTCCTGATGGAGCCTGGATAAAGGACGTAGAAGAATCCGAATTATCTAATTCGGATTCTCTAACACAGTTATATGTATGTAACAGCGCAAATATTCCTGAAGCTCGCCAGTGTTTAATAGATAATAATATAGCAGCGCTCAAAGATAAAATTAACCATTTAGAAACACTGCGGTTCATTCACTACAATAACAATGAATAAGATCGATAAAATATAGGGACAAATAAGAACTCTTTGAAATATGTCTAAATCAACAAAAGTGTAAACCTTTTTTATTATGATCCAGGTATTCATGAGTTTTGGCCAAACAAAAAGTCTAGTACATAATGACATAAATATTGTTATTACACGATAGCTATTAAAAATCACTTTACAATGGAGAGATGTGTTTGAAGAATTTTATTTGGATACTAGCGTTGCTCCTCTTATTATTTTATTCGGCAGGTTATAATATTCCGCCAGATACTCCGTATCGACAAATAAGCGGTCAAGTAGCCTATGTTATTGACGGCGATACCTTCCAGTTATCCAGTCATAAACTCGGTGATATTAGAATCAGGATCGCTGAAATCGATGCTCCTGAATTACATCAACCATACGGACAAAAAGCGAAATCTTACCTGAAAGGTCTTATTGAATCTGAGACTATCATTTGCAGTATTATGGAAAAAGATAGATACGGTCGATATATCGCTAAAATTAAAGTACCAGGAACACGTAATATTGACGTTGCTGCGGAAATGGTTCGTGCAGGCTATGCCTGGCATTATAAAAAATATAGCGCAAGCCAGGAGTTGGCCAATATCGAAATGAAGGCCAAACTTAAAAAGAAAGGGCTTTGGTCTGCGCAGGATGCAGTTGCTCCGTGGATTTATCGGCAGAATAAAATAGCAAATAAAAAATAGCCATCATTAAAGATGGCTATTTTAATATATTCATTTCAATTATTTGCAAAACTATTATATTGCAATAGACCAGGTTTATTTGTATAATATCTATGTGCTACCTAAACGGTAGGCGGTTAGCCCTCTCCGGAGGGACTGTGACCCTCCGATTATATAAAGATTCGATTGCAGTGCAATTGGACATTCCTTAATATAGGGAGGGATTCCAAATGAGTATTGAAGCTATATTTGCAGCACTTGGGTGCTTACTACAATATACTACTATGATATTTTTTTTGGGATACACAATCGGCAAGTGTCGATTAAAATCACGAAAGTGACCGCCAGCCTGTCAAACTGATGCGGTCACTTTTGTGATATAAGTATTTAAGTATTGTTTAGGCTAACCGTCTATCGGTAGCACATTTATTATTAAATTTATGAAATTACGAGAATTTTGTAGCCCCCCTTGTTCCTTATGTCATTATAATATATTTTTTCTAGTGCCGCAAGTAAAAACATTAAATTCTCTTTTTTATTCTCCAAAAAGTACAGAATTTATCATATATCAAATATTTATAGTTTTATATTTTATATAGCTCGTCTTTACCGTTTTCTTTATAGTGAATCCATCCTAGACACCCATTTAACTCTAAGTGAAAACTTAGATATTTTATATGCGGTTTACTTGCCAAGATATTAATTAACCGATTTATACGTATTAAATTCATGGTATATTCTGTTTTGTTACCTTTGGATGTTATTCCCATTGACATATAACAATTGCCATTTATTTCATATGCTGTTGAAATCCCATTCCTGGCACACTTATAAATATCTTCATCAGTTTTTATTGGATTCACTAATTTAATCCCACACATTTTTCGCAATCCAACAATACCAAGCCAGCCGTTCCTTTCCATTATTTCCAAAAAATTAAATACTGTAAAACCTGATCCTCGCGGATGATTTTTTACATCTAAAAAATATATCTCATCTTTATCTTCAATGAAAAACAATAATTGTTTCGCTCTATTATTCGCCATAGTTTCATCACAAAAAGAAACACTTTCTGATAAATGTAAATGTTTGATATTCCAAATATTAAAAAGATAATCTAATTTCTGACTATCCCAGATCAGCCTACTTAGATTTGAATTAATTTCTTTTCCATTTTTAAATTTATATTTAAATGTTTTGATCATCTTGATGGTTTCTTGACTTAGTTGCCTTTCAGTTATTTTTTTTACTAATTCTTCAGAGTATCTAACCTTTCTTTTTTTTTCTATGATTAATCTATTTGAAAAATTTTGTAAAGCAATTATTGTATCTCCAAATTTATCATTTGCATCAGCTAGTGGTGATAATTTAATAACTGCAATATTTGATTCTTTTTTAATAGTTCTTTCATAATTGATTTTTTTTTCTCTAAAAAACTCTAAAATTGCAGCAGAAATATCATTTTTCACATCAATAACAATCTGCCTATTAATGCCCATAACAACTCAACTCCTTTTATTTATGACTGGTTATTTTTTACTTTCAGTCATTATTTTATGGTATAATAATCATCGAGACAGTCGATGTGTCGGTTTCCTCTGCTCGTCAGGGGGTGATAGTGTGTCTGTGTTTGAAGCCTTATCTTTAATGATAGCCTTCGGAACTCTGATCGCTGTTATCGTTTTATCTCGCTGAAATAGCGTAGAATAAAAAGAAACCGCATACTGCGTACGCGGCTTCCTTTCAAATTCTAGATATTAGAGGGAGAGCCGACGTACCACCATCGACTGTCTCTTTTTTATATTCTAGCACAGACTACATTATTTATCAAATATTTCATTTTGGTTATCATTTTCTTTCTGACCACTCTCTACATCTAATATATTATCAATTTGAATTGGTATATTCTTAGTATACCTGTTTTCCATTCTATTTTGCAAATGTGCATAACGACTAGCCATCTGCGTAGACTTATGCCTCAATGTTTCCTGGACTACTTTTAGATCTTTAGTTTCAGCGTAAAGCATAGTTGCACAACTATGCCGAAGAACATGGCAAGATTTACCAGGCATCTTAAACCCTGCAGCTGCTAAAATCCCATCAACAGCGGATCTAATATTGCGCCGGGAGATCCGGCAGCCTGTTTTATTATTAGATGTACTCGTAAATACAGGGACGCCCATATCATCTGCAATTGGATATGTTTCTTTAGTTCTAAGATACTTAATGAGTAGGGTAAAGGTATCATCACGAGGATAAATATAATCATTATGCCCTTTACCAATAACCTTTATAGCTTTTTTGTCCTGGTCAATATGCGATATAGACATTCTATGTATTTCTACAGTTCTCAAACCCTCAAGAGCCATGAGGAAAATAATAACCAGGTCACGCAAACTCTTTTCATCTTCAATGGCTATGCTTCGCAGAATATATTCTATTTGCCCGGCCGTTAAATATTGAAGTGATCCGATATCAGCATCAGGATCTCGCGGAGCTTTTATATCTTCAGCCGGATTACCGGCAACAAGACCGAATTTTTCTGCGATATGATAAAATTTTCGGAGAGCTGTAAGCTTGTTATTTATAGTGCTTGCTTTTTGCTCCTGATCGATCAAATATGACCGGTATAAAATGATATGCTGCTCATGCACGTGCATAGGATAGATTTTGTTATTATGGCACCATTCCAAGAAATCCTGAATCCGGCTGACATAATTTTTCAGCGTGTCTTCAGAAGGATTGCCCCCCGCGATATAATTTTTGAGAACGTCCATATAATTGTCTAAAAAAATATTCTGCTTTTCGGACAGCGAATATTCTTTTAATTTATCCTGGTCATGCATGATATCCGGAAGCATAAATTTTTCCTCCTGCAGCGTAAAAAAACACGCTATTTTTTTGCTCGTTTCAACATCCTATATTTACTATTATAGGATATTGAAGTGTAAAAAATCAAGGGCTATTTCACCCTTGATTTTTTACGCTAGCATTCTCCACGTAATTATTTAAATCAGTTTTCAATAAGCATTCTACAAGAGATAATACTTCTTCACCTATTGGAGTAATTTCGTAACCTTGACCAAATGCTAAACATCCATTGCTCTCTAAAATGCTAAATATTAAACGAATATCATCTCTATCATAAGAATTTTTATGGTTGAAATACACATTAAAAAAATTATCAGGATAAGTCGCAGTTTTTGTTGGATCTTGAGTAAGATATTTCTTTATTTCAGCTAAAACCAAAAATTCATGTCTGGATAATTGCTCAATTATATTCATCAGCAAATTGGCTTTTACATATGGAATTTTCACTTCGGCACTGTTTTTTACTCTTTTGTATATGTCTACAAAAATTTCTATTTTCTCTAAATCATCTACTGTAATACTTTTTTGAAACACTTTTTCCAGTAGAGCTCTATCTTTTTCATCATCAATTTTTTTGTCCCCAAGACCTGCAGTTTTTAATGCTTGTATGAGCCTTTCTCTTTTTAATCTTATATATTTTCCCATTGTTATTCTATGAATAAATTTACCGACAGTAAAAACATCTTCTACTACTTCTATCATTTCTGTTTTGTCTACGGGAAGTGATTGCGAATCACTAATATCCAAAATATTATTATTGCTTTCTTCCATTATAATCACCTTCCTATAATTATATCCCTTAAATTTTGATGCTCTATCCAATATGCAGCTTTTACTTCTTTTTTGAATGCCCTGGTTCCTTTCAGCATAGCAATGAGATGAAATTTTTTCTGTGCTTCGGTTAATTCAAACTTCTTTCGTCCATACTCAGCACGAAACTCTCTAAATTGTTCATGCACTTTTTCTCTGATATCACAGGCCCACGCTACCTGTTTGGGTGTCCCCTTTAGTTTTGGAAGGCCATTTACAGATGCTGCTGCATCTGCAGCAGCACATTTAGGACAAAAATTGTTTTTTGCTATATCTATCATGAATTGATCAGCATTATCATTGATATTTACTTCGTGCTGGCAAGCACACATTACCTTCATTATTAATACTCCAGTTCCCTATAGTGGTCGTTTATTTCGCTCGTTAAATTTATAGTGCAATTATTAATATATTATACCATATTTTCCTACAAAATACGGTTACAAGCCATTTTACAAATGATGATTATATTTAAACCTGCTATTATTTTGCCCTAGTTTTATTTCAGTTACCTCAAAAAGTCTGCCCTCCCGATCAGTATGTTCAGTCCAAGCACATCCACCATATTTCTTAAGTAATAATTTCGCTGTAGTAACAGAAATACATTCAACAACATCCAAAATCTCACCAGTATCATAATTTTTAGTACAATCATTATCAATTCTAACCTGTAAATTTGTTCCTTCAGGAAATTTATAATAATTTATTCTCATACATACTCCTTTTGTAACAGCCGTACCAAGCTGGTACGGCTGTTCAAGTTAAATTTTAGTTATTTAATATTGATAATTATTAACGTTTCATAGAAAACAATACTGTTTACTGTTTCGTTTAGATAGCAACTATTTGTTTCTAAATTTTTTACGTCCTTAATATGTTCAACGTATTTCGTGCCGCGTCGAATCCCTACACTAAACGGCAAACTTGCATGACGTATTTTTTTAGCAAAATCTCTAACTTTCATAATTACGCCTTCTTTCAAGTGAGCGGGACAATTGCCCCGCTTATTTTATTATTATGGTTTTCTATAGACTACTGGTATATATCCATCTAATTCACATTCAATGTAAAAATTAACTATGCTTTCATAGCCAACTCATATTGTTTAATATCTTCCAAACTAAGCCACTCTGGTTTTTCAGGTACAGAATCATAAAGAATCCTCATAAATTCAATTTGTTGGTTAACCGAACCAGCCCACAGACGTTCTTCGCATCTGCTTCCGTAGCCTAAGTAATACTCGCAGTCTTGCTGCATTCTACTTAACAGCATATACATATAGCGTTCTTCGACCGTTCCAATCCATTCGACAAATTCTTGTTTGTTCATTAATAATCAGCACCCTTTCTTTAAAAGGCTCTGCACGAAGCCTACGGCGCCCGTGCTATGAGCCGTGGGATCGGAAGGGCTAAAGCCCTTGCACGTCTACCCCACCCCAGCGATTGTTTTTTGCGACTTTTTCGCGAATATTAAATAGCGGGTAGCGACGAAGCTGCAAGGGACGCATAGCGGCTCGTCTTGACCTTGCAGCAAGGAAGCGGACCGCTATAATAGGAGCGGAAAAAGCTGCAAAAATCTTTAAATCTTCCTTGTTCCCGTTCCTGGCAGCCGATAATTGAGGCTGCGTTCCTGCTCCTCGTGGTAAATTACAGCACATCATCGACCCTATTGATGATGTGCTGCAGGAGCGACACGGTTAGCAGCCTGAAAACGCTGAAAGCGTGATCTGGCTGCTGTCGCTACTACTGCCAGGAATGGAGCAAATAACCGTTCCAAATCTTGATCAGCGGTTATTTGCACTCCTTATAAAACGCTAACTAACCATAATCCTGCATCTGACTAAAATCAGACACAGACTTATGGTTAGTTCGTTTTCTGTATAATGCAGTCGTTTGTATTATGGTCGATTAATTTAATTCATAATTTGTATTTACTATATTCATTTGTCCAGACAGATAATGCAGTATTTTAAATGTTTCTTCATTAGTTAAGCCGTAACTTATAATACTTCCACGAAGATCAACCTCAAATTTTTCAAGCAGGGCTATTCCGAATATACATTTTCCATGTACTTCATATCCATATAAAGAAGATGCGTCTTTATTTATATCTGGCATATTATATTCTAAAAATTTCTCATCATAAACTAATTCCACATCTTCTACAGGAAAATTTTTAATTGTAACACTTTGGCTTACAGGAAAGTAACAGTCAGTAAAATTACACATCGTTTTTAATCTTACAGCCCCTATATCTGGATTGTTTTTTACTTCAATATAACCATTAGGTTTTAATATAATGATATTATCTCCAGCTTCAGGTGGTTGATTTTTAAAAAATTTCTTATATCTTTGAATTATAATATCCCTTAAAATCATTTTCGTAAGTTGTTCTTCATTTACAAGGCTACCAAAATATTTTAAGTCATCTTCACAAAGGTCATACCACGAACCATGAGCAACAATATCACCAGCTAAAAGTTCCAGTTTGTAAGGATTAGTAAAGCGATACGTAAGTGTTAAATTTTCATAAGTAACAGCATAAGTACCGTCCTCTTGTTGACTCAATCCGTCTAAATTTCCTAAAACCTTCATTAAAAAACACTCCAATCTTTAGCAAAGCAGGGCTTCGCGCCTATTTTTGATGCTTTTCGCACGCATTAAATAGCCGAAAAGCAAAGGAACAAAAAGGGCGCTTGCGCTTGTCTTGACCCTTGTAGTGACCTGAAGCTTCGGCTATAATGCGAGCGTGAAAAGCGAAAAAATACTATAAATTTTCCTTGTTCCAGTTCCTGGCAGGCGATAATTGAGCCTGCGTTCCTGCTCCTAACGGTAAATTGCAGTCCGGCGTCGTTCCTATTGACGCCGAGCTGCAAGAGCGACACGGTTAGCAGTCTGACGAAGCTGCAGGCGTAGTCTGTCTGCTGTCGCTTCCGTTACCTGGAATGGAGCAAATAACCGTTCTAAAATCTTGATCAGCGGTTATTTGCCAACCGCTAAAGGCGCAAAAAAGCCCACCGTTAGGTGAGCTTTTTAATGTAATTATATTTTGAATTATTTTAGGCAATAGCATTATAGTTGTAGTTTTTGCGTGCTTCTATTATTACATCTGCCTCTCTCACTTTTGTAGCAAAGAAATTAGTTACCCATTCCTTTCTTAAATCCTCAAAATATAGTCCTTGATTATATTTTTCCTCTATAAGTTCCTCTGCTTCATATTCATTTTTTGCTAGAATTTCTACGTGTGTAGTGTATGCTTCTTCGATTTCGACTACATAAAAATCTTTATCAAGGTTTTCCTCTTTATGACATTCTAAATATAAATTTATTGCATTTTTCATGTTTTCAAATTGAGAATATTCCATTGTTGCTTCATTAACATATATATTATATATTGCGTTCCAATTAACTAATCGCATTCCTCTATCCGAAATTAGTTTTTCAGATTCTGCATAAGATTTTATATCTTCTAAAATATACTGTTTATCTATTTCAGAATAAATCCTCATTCTTTCAAAAGTATTTAGTTCTCTCGGTTTATATAAAATTTTGGCTTCTTTTTTATTCCAACGGTTATTCATTATGTCCACTCCTTTAAGCAACATTATCCATTATTTTTGAAATATCAATGTCATTTGTCTTGATTTTTAACTTAGCTTTTTCACTAAATTCAATAATTAAATCATTTATTTCCTTTTTAGTTTTCACACATTTGTTATCAAATACTTTTGCCTGATAAATACAGTCATCTCTTATTTCCAATAATGCCCGCATTTTCCCGCTGTCGTCAGTAATGACAACTAACTGCAATTTACTATTAATACGATGTTTATAGCCAGCAGCACAATTTTTCAAGCTTTGTGCTGCTTGTACAAGCTGACTACTTTTTATTATAGGTTGAAGATTATAGTGATTTAATTGCATATCCAGCCTTTTTAAAATATGTTCCGGCACATCAAAGTACATTTCTCTATCTTCCTGCCCTGCTATTTTTACAGACAGCCAATCGTGTAATTTACTAACTGCAATTTTATTACTTTCAAAAAGTTGTCTAGTTACCTTATCCATTTGTTTTAACAAATGCAGGCAATCTTCATAATACTTGTACTTTTCTGCAATTTGATTGAAGGTAATTTTTGGATACAACTTTTTAAATGTATTATAAATTTTTACTGCTTCTTCTTTATCCTTCTCTGTATTTCTTTCATAATAAGGTTTTAACTGCTCTCTCATATCAATGTATTTAAAATAATTGTAGATTTGTAAGGCTGTATCAATATTTTTTTCTTGAAGTCGAAATGCTAAAGATAGGTTATGAAGATTGACGATTTGTAATTCCTTTCTGACACTTTTAATATTGGGAAGATTATATATCTTACACAGTGCTTCTTGGTAACTATAGCCCTGACTTTGCCAAAATTCTACAATAGACATATCCAATACTTTCTTTGTGATTTTTTTCTCTAATAGAAACTCTTTTATATCATTGCCAAGTGCTGGTATGTTTTCGCCGTCCCAAAACCGTACACGGTGAGCTATATTAAGTACACTGGTTAATAATCGGGTTTTACGCTTGCCATTTATAAATAGACTTTTTTTCTGTAATCCTGCCTGTACAGCTTGCCTATTGATTGTTTCCCTTAATTTTTTTAACAATCCAGTAAAACTATCACCATTTTTAATTTTATGGTCATACTGCAGAAAACATAATGCTGTTTTATTTTGAAGCCTTTCAAAATCTTCATTGAAATAACCTATTTCATATTCCAACTTTTCTTCACCAACTATTCTTTGCCAAACAACGGTACTATCTGCAATATTGAAAATGTATTTTTCTGCAACTTTTCCTAATGGCTTAAAATTTTCAAAAATATTCTCTCCAAGCATTACCCCACTATAATTTAATCTTAATTCAATTTTACCCTTAAATTCGATAATGTTTATCCGTATCATATATGGTAAAATCCCTTGATTATCACGTGAATACATAATCTCATTATGTTTATTTTTTTTACCACAACAAGGGCAAACTACAGTTTCTTCACTGAAAAAAGACCAGGCTCTGGTCATTACAAAACGTCCACCGCAATAATAGCAAAAACCTTGATATACCCCTACTTCTGGATAGTTTTGTTTATTTTTAAGCGTAGGTGATTCTGTATAGTTTAAAAATAAAGTTGGCGAGCCAGATATATTATATTTAGGCATATTGCCACCAATATGAAGTTCTGCAATTTTTTTCATAATATTATCCTCATTTAAGCTAATTTTTTGTTGTTATTTTTATCCGAAAGTAATGCCGACAGATTTTCGATTTTCTGCTTCCAATACCAAATATTGATAGCTTTTTTACACTCGTTTATTTTGGAACGCTGGCAAAATTTAATAAGTTCTTTGTATAACTTTATACGTCTGCGTATTTCACGTTTCGTCATCATCACAATCATTCTCCTCAATATCATATTCACCCAGCAAAGGTTCTTCTTCTGATTCTTCCACTTCAATAGTCGCAGGTTCAATACAGGAAAACAGGCTACCTTCTTCCTGAATCGCTTTTTTCACATCTTCCTTTATTTTACGAGCCTTTTCTTTTTCCTTACGTTCGGCTTCTGCTTTTTTACGAGCTTCTTCCTGAATTGCCTGCAGAGCAGGTTTATGCTTTTCTAAAAGGTCGGTAAACGCCTGCAATGCTTTTTTCTGCGTGTCTATGAAGGCTTCTACCAACTTGGTATTAGTCGGTGTTATCTTACCTTTTGCTGATTCTTCCTTATCATAGGCAATCAATCCTTGCATCATTTCTAAACACTCAATCTGCATTTTAGAAAATTGCTCCATTTTAGAAATATTCAAATTCATAGCATGCCCCTTCAACTATTTATTTAAGTCAGAGAGGGCTTTTGCCCTCTCTGTATGTAATCACGCCGCCGGGTTCGGTGTAGTGCCGGGCTTACTATCGCAGTATTCAAAAGTGCGTACAGCGATTTCCGTAAAAGTCCTGCGCTCCTCATCTTTTAAGTAGCTTGAATGTTTCACCGACCCGCTAACGTGGATTTTTCTCCCCTTAGACAGTGTATTACCAATATTTTCGGCAGTTTTCCCGAACGCTACAACATTATGGAATTGCGCGTCCTGCTTGCCTTCTTTTTTATTGTAGAGGTTTTCTGCTAATCTAAATTTAGCAACGGCTACGCCTGTTGCGGTATATTTGATTTCCGGGTCTTTAGTTAATCTGCCAGTCACTTCGATGTTATTCATAATTCATACACTCCATTCAAAGTAAATTTTAAAATCAAAAATACTAATCACCATACCCGCTTAATCCATATACTACCCCCTTGTTTTTAGCGACACTTCGCCAATTTCACGACCAGTCCCAAGCCCCCCGGCGGGGGGCTTCCCGCTGTCGTTGGGCATGATAAAGCGGGTAAGCCGACAAGGTGCAAGGGCGAGCCGCAGGCAAGCTCTGTACCACCCTTGCACAGATAGTCGGCGACCGCTAGAATGCAACAACGACAGCGTTTAATACCTAAAAAATCAAAGCAGACGCAAGGTTGCCGTCTGCTTCCTTATTCCGGATCGAGCAAAAGAATTTTGCATCCATTAAAGGCAAAAAGAGCGGCCGGTGCCGCTCCTTTGCTTAGCCCAGAAGGCGATATTTTACATAATTGCCTTTGACAAGATAGCCATAATTAAACGCTGTTACTTCTCCAGGCATCAATACTACTTTTAACTTATCTCGTGTCAAAAATAAGATGTTCTTTGCATCTGCATTTTTTATAAAAATGTAATCAGAAAAGAAGTTATCAAAATAGTCTTTTTTCAAATCAACGATGCTAAAATCTTCCCCAAAATCGACACAGTTTAAATATTGGTCAACCTGGTAAACCAAAACGTCCTCTCTGTATTTGTGATGACTTTCATTAAATTCTTCCACTATTTCGGCGAAGCCTTCCAAAGAATCACAGGACTTAATAGCTTCCATCATTTCAGATCCATAGCCACAATCATCAAAATACATATCCCCATTAAATTCAATGGACGAATAGATGACATTACCCCCTAAAAATAGATATGCTGTACCACGTGTCATAAATACCACTCCTTTGCGTGCCTGGCACGCTTTATTTGCTTTTCGCAAGCTCAGATAAGCCGACCAGCGAAGAAATTTGGAAGGGCAGCTCTGCTGCTTCGTATTACCCTTCTAAATTTCTGAGCCAGGCTAAAATGAGCGAGCGAAAAGCCTGATATTAAGACACATAATTTTGAAATAAAAAAGACTACGATATCTTATCGTAGTCTTATCCAAAGCATCATAACTTATGCTCTAATATATTTTGATGATCTAAACTGTCCTATTCTTCTAATTTGCCCATCCTTTACCATCTTACCTAATACTGCCTCAACCGTTGTCGGACTAACATCCGGAAGAATCTTACATATTTCAGCTTTAGAAATTGGCGTTAAGCTGTTTAAAACGGTAGCTTCAACACGCGCTTTTTTTGTTATACGTTTCCCATGCACGACCGCAAAGCGTTTATCCAATTCTTTGTAACACATATACAGCGTTGACAGAAAATTTTCTACATACGGAAAGTAATCATTATTATTATCTTCCCATCCATCTGAAGAACGTTTTAAAGCTTCATAATAGTAAGCTTTGTATTGGTTGATCTGTTCTTCAAAAGAAACATACTTACCTGCATCGAAACCATTTTTATAGAGTAATAGCAAAGAAAGTAGCCGCGACATTCTGCCATTTCCATCGCTAAAAGGATGAATACACAAAAAGTCTAAAATCACGCACGGTATCAACAATAACTGATTGATATTAGCATTACTTCTAGCATCCATATATGCTAATTCCAGCTGCTCCATCGCCGCTTTAGTTTCAGCTGCAGAAGTAGGACGAAAGCGAATTTGCCTTTTGCCTGTCGCGTCAACTTCCAAAATTACATTGTCGCTGGTCTTGTATTTGCCACCAAATTCTAGCCCAGCATAAGCCAACATTATTTCATGTAAGCGCAGAATATCTATTTCCTTAAAATCAAGGTAAGGATAATTCAAATGAATCTCATTTAACGCATCGCGGTAACCAGCGATTTCTGCTTCATTATGATTAAGCGGAGCGCTATTTTGATTAACAATCTCCCGAATACGTTCGTCGCTTGTAACAATTCCCTCTATAGCGTTAGAGCTTTTAATAGATTGAACTTTAGCGACCGCCTCTAATTCTGTAAAAACCTGCTTATACTCTTCTTGCCTTTGGCCTGCTTTAATTCGAAGAGTAGCAATATTGGCAGTTAAATTCACTAAGTTTGCTGGTAATAATCCATTATTTAAAAATGAATAGTCAAATTTTCTCATATTAGTTCTCCTTTACTGCATATAATTATATCACTTTATATGCAGTAAGACAAAAAATACTGCATATATTCTGGTCAAAATATATGCAGTAAATGTATGATTATATGTATTAAGCTGCCGTTCCTGGATTAAGCAATACCAAGTTTGTACCCCGGTCAACCAAGTAGTATTCCTTGTCCTGCATAACTTGTTGATATTCTAATGCAGATCCGTCAAACTCATTAATTATAGTTTGTTCTTCAGCGGTCATATCCTGATAGTTTTTTCGACCGTAATCAGGTGGCAGCCAACCTTTACGCTGTGAGCCGAAAATATTAAACTTCTTCAACAGTTCAAGATCTTTAAATTCTAAATGGCAAGTTCCTTTTTTATAGAATGTTACCTTAAAATATTTGGTATCGATATTCTTGCTTTGCTGCATAGTTTCAGCTTCCTCCAGCAAGGATTCAATCGGTAGGCCAGAACAAGTCCGCCCTGTATCTAAATAATTAAGCGTCATTTCAATATCTCTTAATTTCCTGCCTACCCCATATCTAAAGTTTACTCGATCTTTATAATAATCATCAAAGCCATTCAGAGGTATTATTACCTTCTTATTGATTTTATGAGCTTTATTCGTCGCCCAACCGTTATAATAGTGAATGTTTTTATTGCATTCAGCATACCAGGAATGCTTTTGAGAAAATTCATCAAATAGATTTAAAATAGTTTCTTCAACAGCTCCGCTCATCTGCGCCTGCAGCTGACGGTTAACTTCTTCCACATTGTACAGGTTGAAATCATAGTGCGATAACTCAAGGATCGATTCTTGGTATAGGCTTTGTAAGTTTGATGTTAACATTGCCTGAAGCTGCGGAGACTCGCCAAAAGCACGCCAGTATTTTAGCCTGATTTTTTCTAATACCCTATTTCTGGCGTCATTGCCATCAAGCTCACGATCATCAATCCTGATACTGATAATAGGCCTGGGGTATTTTTCTTTCCGAAATTCATTCATTACGTAGGGTTTCATCGCATCATATTCCTCTAACAGTTTATAGGCTGCCTGTACCTCGAATTTAAATTGCTGCTCCATCCGTAGTACAAGATCATAAAATGTTATCTTATCTACCTTTTCAGCAAAGTTTGTGCAGCCTTCATTTCCCGGCTTCTGTAGATCAGTAAGAATTAGACTATCCAGACTTGTCCCGCGCGGAATATCCACATAAATAACAGCAATTTCCACCTCTGTCGGCCGCAGCGCGTCAGTAAAAGACTGCTTGAGATATTCTACCTGAGCATCGTATTCTTCCAGTTTCATCAGCAGCTCGCGCCTGGCATTAGTGCCGACATTTCTAAGAGTGTCTGCATTCAGTATGCAAACGATTTGTCCCCCGTCTTGCATCAGCTCCAACGCTTTCAGAAGGTGATAAGCACCTTCGCTGAAAGGCGGATTCATAAGGATAAGATCATACTTTTTGAAGGTTTCAAATTTCAGAAAATTATTAAACACTACCCGGTGTTCTTTCCCAATCAATAACCGGCGCAGATCTTCGTCAAACTCGATGCAATCAATATCATACTTATTCGCATCATAGCGATAATATGATTCTTTGATCCGTTTTTCCAACGCATCTAATAAATCACCTTTACCTGCGCTTGGTTCCAGGACTGTTCTAACTTTAGCTAGATCCACCATTCCCACCATACGAGCTGCTAAATCTTCAGGTGTCGGATAAAATTCGTTTTCAAACATAACACTTAACCCCTTTCTTTTTGAAAGGCAGCACACGAAGCCTACGGCGCCCGTGAGCCTGCCGCGGGATTGGAAGGGCTGAAGCCCTTGCGCGTAAACCCCATTGCGAATATTTTTTGAGGTTTTCCCTGGCAAAAATTGCAAGCCGAAAGACGCAAAAAACTGCAACAGCGCGGCAGCGTGCCATTTACTGTTGCAGTTTTTTAGTCTCGGCTAAAATTGAGCCAGGAAAAGCGAAAAAAGTTTTATATTTTTCATCTTAAAATGCCCTTAAATGCCGATAAAGCCGTGCTTTCTAGGCCATTTTGTGATATAATATATATGTAATATTATATTGTTATAGATTATAAAAGGCGGTGGGTATTATGGCAATCACAGAAGCTGAAAAAACAGCACGTCGTGAGCATTGGAATTATACGAAAGCAAGCAGTCTTTTAGAAGGCTGTATTATTCCACAAAAATATGAAGATTTGGCTGAAAAATATATTAATGGAGAAATCAGTATGCAGACATTCGGAGACACAATTCGCGAAGAATTATTAGCATAAATTATGAAAAAAATAGTGCCTACTAACCAAAGAGAGCAAATTGAAAATAATCTTATAAATGTTCGACTTTTTGAACTTTATGCTAATCCAATCACCGGTTCATACGATTTAGAACTTCTAAAAAAAATTAATAAACATCTTTTCCAGGATTTCCCTAAATTAGAATGGGCCAAAAACTATACACCCGGAGAATTTCGACCAGAATTATCACCAGACAAGTTTTGGGGGAAAAAACGTATTTTGAAAGACCACTCTGATTACTCTATGGTTGTTTATTCAAATATGTCTGCAGAGGATATTCAAAGAACCAGTAATTATTTAAAAGATAATATTGACATTACTAAATTATCTTTGTTAAAGCCAGCTGCTTTTGCTAAAGCCATAGGGGAAATTTATGTGCAATTGGACTATTTACATCCATTCCCAGACGGCAATAGCCGAACAATACGAGAATTTACACGAAATTTGTCTTACGATTGTGGCTACAATCTTGACTGGAGTAAATTTGTATTGACAAACGCTGATTATGACAGGTTATATTTGGGCCGAGATATTAGTGTTAATAGAATTTCTGTTGAAAAATTACCTTTTTCAGAAATCAAATTTGATCTTTTAGACTCTCTTGATAAATTTAACAATTACAAACCATTGCCGGAGCTTTTAAAAGATGCAGTCAATTCACGGCAATGGTCAAAAGAACAATTACAGAAATTTGTTTATGATCAACTTTCCACTGGAAAATCATTAGAGTGGATTGAAAAATATCTTTCAACAGATAGTCGTGTTCCTGGAGCTAATATTTTAAAAAGAAAATTATTTCTTTCTTATGTTATGAAAGATGCTCAAAAAACTTACCCTCCACTACATAAGTTATTATCTCGCTCAAACGAATTAGAAAGATAAAACCGACATTTATGGTCGGTTTTATTTTTTTCTTGATTTATCTATTTGTTCGTTTTATAATATATTTTACAAACTTTTGTTTGTTTTTAATAAAGGAGCTGAGGATCATGACCAGGACAATACTGCATATAGATCTTAACAATTTTTACGCATCAGTAGAATGTCTATATAATCCTCAACTACGTAATATACCTTTAGCTGTTGCCGGAGATCCAGCTAATCGTCACGGAATAATACTGGCTAAAAATATGGCTGCCAAAAAGCTCGGCATCAAAACAGGCGAAGCAATTTGGCAAGCGAAGCAAAAAGCCCCCTCTTTAGTCTGTGTTCCTCCACAATTTGATAAATATTTACGTTTTTCTAGGGCTGCCAGAGCAATTTACAGCCGTTATACCAATCAAATAGAATCATTCGGTATAGATGAATGCTGGTTGGATGTAACAGCCTCAAAAAACATATTTGGCAGCGGTAGCAGTATTGCGGAATCTATTCGTAAATCAGTAAAACGTGAACTAGGTCTTACTGTTTCTATTGGATTGTCCTGGAATAAGATTTTTGCCAAACTTGGCAGTGATTATAAAAAACCGGATGCTATAACTGTAATAACTAAAAATAATTATAAAAAAATTGTCTGGTCACTTCCTGTGACTGATTTACTGTATGTTGGCCGTAGTACCGGCAAGAAACTTATGGATCGGGCTATATTTACAATTGGAGATCTTGCCGCTCGCGATCCTAAATTGCTTGAGCTGCAACTTGGTAAATGGGGACTAATATTATCCAGTTTTGCACGCGGCGAAGATACTATGCCAGTAAAGCACATAGATGAACGTTATTCAATTAAAAGTATTGGTAATAGTACCACTACACCCAGAGATCTTGTATCATTACAAGATGTTAAATTGGTATTTATTTGCCTTGCTGAATCAGTAGCTGCCCGTCTCAGGGAAAACGGACTAAAATGTAACGGCGTTGAAATTTCACTACGCAGCACTGATTTATCCACCATAAGTCGGCAGATGAAATTGTCGGCAGCCTGTTTTAATAGTTCGGATATTTTAGCAGCTGCATTGCAGCTTTTCAATAATAATTATATCTTCCAGCCAAGAAAAGCCCTTCGTAGTGTAGGTATTCGTGGAATAGATTTGGTAGCTGCAGACAGCGGTATTCAACTTTCACTTTTTGATCCTGATAATGAACAAAAAAATAAATTAGCAGCCACGATCGATACGCTGCGACGACGTTTTGGTCACAATGCTATCTTTAGAGCTTCTTGTCTTTGTGATCCAGAGCTTACTAAACTAAATCCTAAAGATGATCATGTAATACATCCAGTATCCTTCTTCTAGTTTTGAAAGGAGTTGCACAATGAATTTTTTAGAAGTTATAGCTAAGTTTGATTCTAATGGTAATATTTTTCCAGTATCTATCAACTGGCAAGGCCGTATTATTGCTATTGATAAAATATTAGATTGCCGGCCAGCTCCATCATTAAAACACGGAGGACAGGGAAACCGATACACTTGTCGTATTGATAATAAAATATTTTATCTTTTTAATGATAATAATCATTGGTTCATTGAAAATATTCGATAAAAAACGGGTCGCTTATTGTGACCAGTTTTTTTATCTTTCCATATCAAATTCTTGCTCTTTTTGTTTCTTCTTTTTATTTTTATAATCATCAGTATCAAAAATTTTAGCACGCATGCCACCTTTACCACGCGCTTCATTGATACCTTTTACAGTACGTTCTAATTGCTTAAATGAGGAATATGCTTCATTATTGAATGATGAATCATATCCACGTTTATAGGCATCATTATAATATTCTTTCACAGCCTGACGTTTAATTTCATATAAGCATTTTCTAATTTCACTATTAGATTTAATACTATTTTGATATAATTCAATCCTCCTCATAATAACATCATTTTTATTATGTAATTGCTCACTAAATTTTTTAATATTATCGTGCGTCTTTTGAATTTCAAATTCTCTTTTCAACATATACTCTTTAGCTTTCAAATGCTTTTCGGCTTCAGTCAATTTATTCTTTGTTTTCTGAATATCCTCACCAGCTTTTATATATGTTTTATACGCACCTTCATCTCGTCGATCAGGAATATCCATTAGCCGATACACACTTTCAAATTCATGAAGCTTCTTCCATTTTTCCTTTAACTGAAGAGCTTCTTTTTCTAAAGCACGATCTTTAAAATTTACGGCATAGCTTCTAGCTAATTTATTAATTTTTTCATCACTCAAAATATGCTTCTGAAGATATCTTTCTTTGCAAATACTCATATACACATTCTCATTAACCTTATCAATATGCCCGTTTATCAGCTGCATAAATTTGTGATAGTTTCTATCATAGATATAAATTGAAAATTGTTTACGGGAATCAGCTAAGTGCATTCTGCTTTCTTTTATATCCAGTTCCTTAGACTGCTCCGAAACATTTTTCAACTCATTCTTAATATTATGAATAATACGTGCCATAGACTTATCACGTAGTAAATCACTTCTAATTTCCCATGCTTCTTTTATACTGTTATTAATATTATCAAGTCTTTGTTTCAATACATCATTTTTTGCACTTATAGCAGCATATATATCAGAGATGGCTTTTCTACCTTGAGGTGATTTCATAATATCAAGCAATTCTTTATACTTTTTATTTAAGATATCAGTTCGCCCACGCAATTCAATATCTTCTTTTTTTAGCTGTTCTTGTTCTTTATAATAAGCAATCTTCTCCCTTATCTGATAAATAGATGGCACTGGTTTTTTACTAAACAACCTATATTTTTCTGACCACTTATGATTAGCTTCACTAATTTTATTAAGTTCTTTTTCAATAAGAATGTTTTTGCCATTCGTAAAAGTATATTCTGCAAATTCCTGGATTCGTGCAGGCTTAATAATTTTGGATTCAATATCTTTTTTCAGAGAATTTAGATTAAGAATTTCTGCTTTTATTTTATCTAGCTGAGGGTCATAAACGCTCTTAATTTTTTCTATATCCTGAATATAATAATCGTTAGCTTCGATTTCTTCCACCGCTTTTTGAGCAAAGGAAATACTATCTGCAGCCATGGCTTTACATTCTGCAACTTCTCGTTCAAGCGTTCTTACATACTCCTGAGTTTCCCTTATCGTTTTAGACAAAAATACCTGCCGACTTTTTTCGTCAGCATCATTTAAGAAGTATTTTTCTTTGTCTGAATATTCTTTCAATTTTTCCGAAACACGTTTATATTTTGATGCTAGCTTCGGCCCTAAATGAATTTCTTTAGGAAGCATATTCAATCTTTCATATTCTTCTAAATCATCTTTAGCAAGAGCTTCCTGCATTTGTTTTTCATAACTTGCCATATTTATTTTAATATTTTCAAATCCATTTTTTGCAAGATGATGATTTGCATACGTCTGCCAAAGCATCCTTATTTCAGATATTTTTTCGGCGCCTTTCCTATTTCGAGCAGTAAATCTATCATCTTTTTTGGCACCACCACGTTCAGGATTTTTTGTATTCGCCCGTTTAAAAAACAATTCTCTTGTTCTATCAATCCCATCAAATTCACGCTCACAAAACATAATGTGAGCGTGAATTTGTCTTTTGTCTGGAGATAACGAAGCATCTTTATCATGAATGGCATATGTATAAAATTTTTTATCACCAATAGTCATTTTTATAAAATCATTAACCAAATCTATATTTTGTTCGTAAGACAATTCGTTTGGCAAGGCTATTTCGAATTCATAGAATACTCGTCCACCTATTCTTTCATATCTATCAGCAGCTTGCCAAAAATCTCTTGCATCCTCTGCCCATTCAGGTAAATTACCAATAGCCTTATAAACAAGCTCTTCTCTTTTCGGTCCATAGAAATATTTCCCCTCACGCAGAATGTAATCAGCATGAGCGGTCGCAGTACCAGCTTTTCCATATTTAACCGTAAAGTGAGCAGTAGCCATTTTATTACGTCCCCATTTTTATAGTTCGATCATAGGAGCATCAGCGACTATGTATTGCCAACGGCCGCACGGGGTTTCTGCGCGAAGCGAGAAACCCGTAAGTGCGCCTCGCTAAAACTTCGCTCGGATAATACCGTGCATTCGAACTATCATGCCTTCGAATTTCGTTGTTTTAATTATATCCCATCCATAAATCGTTGTGTATCACCGGCATATAATAATTTTGCGAATTATTACTATTAGATATACTATAACTTTCTTTTTCAAATTTGGTTAATAGAAAAAAATGATTGGTAATATTATTTTTTCATAACTAAAATAAAAAATAATTGCCCGCTTCAGTAAATAACAAAGCTGGCAATTATTTGCAGTTTGGAAACACGTCTATGTAAAAAAAATTACAGGATAACGAATTTAGATTTTATAGGTGTGGGTAATTTGAAAAATTATCCAGCACCTATAAAGGTTGTGGGTAACTTACAACGCTAGCGACCATAGTCAAGCATGGGCGTTGTAAGTTATCCATAACCGCCCGTGATCCGTTCGATGCGGTCACGGGCGATGGCTGCGAAAAAAATCTGTTACAAAAATCGTTGATAAAAAATTTCTAGCCTTGCGGCTTGGGTCTTTTTTGTAGGTGTGGGTAATTCAAAGAATTATCCATCGCCTACTATGTTGTGGGTAACTTGCGGCGCTGGCGACCATAGTCAAGCATGAGCGTCGCAAGTTATCCATAACCGCCCGTGATCCGTTCGATGCGGTCACGGGCGATGGCTGCG